>Ga0114993_10000083_pt1 | contig 92587 bp, 97 predicted proteins | sample ArcticOcean_MG_C_FD_87042 | JGI IMG/M metagenome (GOLD analysis project Ga0114993, IMG submission 87042) | Marine microbial communities from western Arctic Ocean - ArcticOcean_MG_CB2_150 | ecosystem: Environmental > Aquatic > Marine > Oceanic | place: Arctic Ocean: Canada Basin | collected... | reverse complement strand
GAGATGTCTTCTTAGTACAGCCGTTTGCGCGCCCTGTAAACGAAAGTATTATGGAATTATTAATAATGATTGATGCAGCAAAGAGAGCATCAGCAGGCCGTATTACCGCAGTTATACCATATTATGCTTATGGTAGAACTGATAAGAAAGATCAACCACGAGTCCCTATCACCGGGCGGCTAATCGCTGATCTAATTACAGTTGCTGGCGCGCAGAGAGTACTTACAACAGATCTACATGCTGGGCAGATTCAGGGCTTTTTTAACATACCTGTAGATGAACTAACAGCCTTGCCTCTTATGGGTGATTATTTATCGACTAAAACCGAGGATAGGGTAGTGGTTGCTCCTGATGTTGGAGGAACAAAAAGAGCGAGAGACTTGGCTGAACATCTTAGGTTGCCTTTAGCGATCATAGAAAAAAGACGGATCGGTAATTCAGATACAGCAGAAAGTTTAACCGTTATAGGTGATGTACATAATAAACATGCTATTTTAGTTGATGATGAAATAGATACTGGTGGTTCATTAGTAAGTGCAGCTACATCGTTAAAAGCCCATGGCGCTATAGACGTGAAAGCAGCCGCAGTCCATGGTGTACTATCACAACTATCATTGGAAAGGATACCCGAATCATCCCTAAGCGAGATTTTAGTTACTGACAGCCTACCTATAGACCAAAATACTCGAAAGAAACTGTCTATAAAACAATTATCTATAGCTCCACTTTTAGGTGAAGCGATTATCAGAATTCATGAAGGAAGATCTGTTGGAGAGATTTTCGCCCACGGAAAACAACCTAGCTAGTCTATAAAGTTAATTAAAAGAATTCCAATATGCCAAATATACTATCAAGAATAACTAAGAAAATAACACCCGATCCAGGTAGGAAATACCTATCTACTGTAACTCAAATTAACAAACTCGAATCCTCGATTAGCAAATTATCTGATGAGGAACTTTTTGAGACAACAAAAAGACTAAGATCAAAATTAGATGAGAACATAGATCTTACTGAGATTATACCTGAAGCCTTTGCGTCAGTCAGAGAATCAGCTAAACGTAACTTAGGTATGCGCCATTATGATGTCCAGCTGATAGGAGGTCTGGCCCTTAATGAAGGGAAAATCGCAGAAATGCGCACTGGTGAAGGCAAAACTTTAGTTGCAACTCTATCAGCTTATTTGAATGCTTTAACAGGTACTGGAACTCATGTTGTAACAGTCAATGATTACCTTGCCAAGAGAGATGCCACATGGATGGGACCTGTTTATTCTGGGCTCGGTATGACAACATCATGTCTTCAAAATAATGATGCTTTTGTTTTCTCAGAATCTGAATCTATAGAGATGGTACAAGTATCTAGAAGTGAAGCTTATAACGCTGATATAACATACGGCACAAATTCTGAGTTTGGGTTTGATTACCTTAGAGATAATATGGCGCTAGATGATTCTGACAAAGTCCAAAAAGAACTTACCTACGCTATTGTTGATGAAGTAGATTATATACTGATTGATGAAGCTAGAACACCTCTAATCATAAGCAGCCCTTCACTAGAACCTTCTGATAAATACATTAAATTCGCTAGTATTGCTCCCAGCCTAAAACCAAATATAGATTTCATAATTGATGAGAAAAGTAGAGGTATTTCTCTTACAGCAGAAGGGATTGAAAACGTAGAAACTCAACTATCAATTACTAATCTATATGATCCAGAGCATCTCAGTTCAATTCATTTCTTGGAGAATGCGTTAAAAGCTAATTATATATTTTCAAAAAATAAAGAGTATGTAGTTTCTGATGATAGTACGATCACAATTGTAGATGAATTTACAGGCAGATTAATGCCAGGTCGCCGTTACTCAGATGGGCTTCACCAAGCTATAGAAGCAAAAGAGCGTGTCCCGATCCAAAGAGAATCTATGACATTAGCAACTATAACTTTGCAAAACTACTTTAGAATGTATAAAAAATTATCAGGTATGACCGGAACTGCAATGACAGAAGCAGAAGAATTCCTAAAGATATATAATCTTGATCCTATAACTATAGCCCCTAATGAACCTACAATTCGAGAAGATTTAGCTGATCTCGTTTATGTGAACGAGAAATCAAAGTTTACAGCGATAGCAGAAGAAATTAAGAGAATTAACAAGATAGGAAGTCCAATTCTAGTAGGAACTGCATCTATAGAAACATCTGAAAAAGTTAGTGACCTTTTGAAAAGAAATAACATTAGGCATTCTGTTCTTAATGCCAAGCAACATGAACAAGAAGCAATGATAGTGGCTCAAGCTGGTAGGATCGGAGCAGTCACGGTAGCAACAAATATGGCAGGCAGAGGAACAGATATTATACTTGGAGGCTCAAAAGATGGACGTGACGAATCAGAATGGATAGAAGAGAATCTGAAAGTCCAAGAACTAGGTGGCTTACACATCCTGGGTACTGAGCGACATGAAGCTAGGAGAATAGATAACCAATTACGAGGACGAAGCGGTCGACAAGGTGACCCTGGGTGTTCACAGTTTTATGTTTCCTTAGAAGACGAAATCATCAGGAGATTTGGCGGAGATCGAGTTAAATCAATTATTGAATGGGCAGGACTAGAAGACGGTGAGTCTATACAAAATAAGATGGTAAATAAAGCTTTTGAGAATGCTCAAACCAAAGTTGAAGGACACAATTTTGAGATTCGAAAGCAACTAGTTGAATACGACGATGTAATTAACAGACAAAGAGAAATTGTCTATAAAGAACGAGAAAAAGCACTTCAATCAGAATCCTTAAAAGATACTATTATCAATATGGTCAAGGAAGATATTTCTGTAGTGGTAACACAAAGTTTAGGTTCAAATACCAAAAATGACTGGGACCTGGAAAGCTTAGAACAAGAGATTAAAAACATATCTACTGAATTTGATGTGATTAATATTTTATCAGAAGCTAATTTAACTGAAGAGAAATCAAAGGATTACCTTTTTTCTCAAGCCTCAGAAATATATGAAACTCGAGAAGAGGTTATCGGTGAATCTAATATGCGATATATAGAGCGCTTGCTACTACTTCAAACAGTTGATCAAATGTGGGTCCAACATCTAACAGCTATGGAACAAATGCGTCTTGGTATAGGACTTCAAGCCTATGGTCAAAGAGATCCCTTAGTAATGTATAGACAACAAGGTCATTCTATGTTCCAAGAATTCTTGGAAAATGTACGAAGGCTAATGGCTAGATCAATATTAAAGGTATCTGTTAATAAACAGCACAATACACATTTAAATGAGAAACCCGAATCTAATAACGTGAAAAGTAGAGAGGTTTCTTACTCAGGATCAGAAACTAAATCAGAGAAACAGGGCCAAGTCATAAATTCAAATAAAGTCGGGAGAAATGATCCTTGTTTCTGTGGAAGCGGATTAAAATTCAAACGATGCCACGGGCAAAATGGATAACTCTTAAATGACAACTGAAAACTCTAGCGCAACTGATTTTATAAGTGCTTTAAAAAGAGGTGAAAATTGGTTCCCTTGTTTACTCAAGGTAATATCTCAATGGACTCAGCCAACCGAAACATGGAAAAATAGGCGGTACGCATACTTAATTGGTCAAGAAGCATTCGACTGGCTATTACTTGCAGAGAGACTTCTAGATGACACAGATGATTTGATACTTTCTAAAGAGAAAGAGGATCTACTTTTCAACGGGAAACCTCCAATACCAATGACTTCTAACCTGTTCAGGGAAATGATCGGACCCCATAAATATAGAGCGCATTTGAATTTCTTGTATGGCGTCATAGTTGAACAAGCCTTGCAACAGTTAACCTTAGAGGAATTTACAAAAGGGACCCAAAATCAGATTTCTAGAGAAGAACAATTGGAACAATCTACATTTGAATCTCTATATAATTCACCCAGAGAGCTTCTATACTCTGAATTCAGAGAGGCAATGGTAGGAACTCAAATGGAGCACTCTTCTATTGAAGAGCATAATTCCTTCACATACTGGCTATTTAAGAAGCGAGTAAAACTAGCAGACCCTTCGAGATTAGCTAGTGATACCCTAAAAGGAATCAGAACTTTTTCAACAATAAATCCTGATTTTTGGAACTGGTCACAAGGTGAGAATGAAAATTATTATGGTATCTAGATTGGAAATAAGATGAATAATCGATTAGAAAATGAAACCTCACTATATTTACAACAACATAAAACTAATCCAGTTGATTGGTATCCTTGGGGTGAAGAAGCTTTTCAACTTGCAAAAGAGCTTGATAAGCCAATCTTCTTGAGTATAGGTTATTCTTCATGCCACTGGTGTCATGTGATGGCTGAAGAGAGTTTCTCCAATCTGGAAATCGCCGAAATATTGAATAGTAACTACATTTCAATTAAGGTTGATCGAGAAGAGAGACCTGATATAGATTCAATATATATGGATGCTGTTCAAGCAATGTCAGGAACCGGTGGATGGCCTCTTAGCGTATTTTTAACACCTGATAAATTACCTTTCTTTGGAGGTACTTACTATCCTCCTGAAGACCGTCCGGGTATGCCTGGCTTCCCAAAGGTTCTACAGCATGTACTTGATGCTTTTAAAACCTTACGACCCAAAGTAGAAGAAAGTGGAAAAGGGATCCTAGAGCATATTGAAAGATCTATGAGTCGAGATCAAAAAGTCGATGAATCATCTCTTGATGTGTCGGTACTGAATGATGCATTCGAAAAACTTAATCTAACATATGACAAAATTAACGGTGGATTTGGTACTATGCCTAAATTTCCTCAAGCACCAGTGTTAGATTTCCTTTTGAGGTATTACACAAGAAATCCTGAATCTAATGCCCTTAAAATCGTCGAGCATACACTCCAGTCAATTGCAGCTGGAGGCATCCACGATCAACTTGTGGGGGGATTCCATAGATACAGCACTGACTCCAATTGGACTGTACCACACTTCGAAAAAATGCTTTATGACAATGCCTTACTATCGTTAACATATTTAAACACGTTTAAGATTACCAAAGACAATACATATAAAGCTATCACTGAAATGACCCTCAATTTCATGATCAAATATATGTCTAACTCTGATGGTTATTTTGTTTCCTCGATCGATGCGGATAGCGAGGGTATTGAAGGAAATTATTACTTATGGTCATCGACAGAATTGCAAGAATCTTTACCATTAGATAATTTTTCTAAGTTCGAGGAGATTTTTGAGCTGGGAAAAGAGTTCAGCATAAATGAAATTAATAGAAGTACAATCTTGAGTAAAAAGAACAGCGAAGGAACTCCGATAAGGTTTTTGATCGACGAGAAAGCTGTCATTGAATTAGATCAGGTTCTTTCAAATCTAAATAATTCTCGGTCTAAAAGAGTACATCCAAGAACCGATTCAAAAGTAATAACAAGTTGGAATGGACTCGTATTGAGATCATTAGCAGAAGCGGGTAGTGCACTTAACAATTCCCAATTTATCGCTCACGCATCCCGTCTTGCTGAATTAATAGTCAATGATATGAAACCTTCTAATAGCCTTAGGCATATATCCACAAATAACAGTACAGATAGTAATGGGTATTTAGAAGATTATTCACACATAGTCAACGGATTACTAAGTCTATTTGAAGCAACAAGTAATAAAGACTGGCTGACCCAATCATTAGTAATAGCTGACCAAATGATTGACCTTTTTTGGGATAAAGATCAATCTGTATTTTTTGATTCCCCGAATACAGCTACTGATCTGATTATTAGGCCAAATAATATACTTGATAATGCAATTCCCAGTGGTGCATCAGCTGCAACTGAAGCCTTACTAAGATTAAATACTATAACCGGAAGGGGGGGTTATAAAGATATAGCAGAGCAGTCTCTCTTGAACGTAAAGAAAGAGATGACATCCTTCCCAGGTGCAGTTTCACAATGGTTATCATGTTTAGATTATAATCTGGGCCCATCTAAAGAGATTGTTATAATTGGAGAGTTGGATGATCAAATAACCATACAAATGCGAGACCTAATAGCCTCACAATACCTACCAAACAAGGTGATGCTAGTTATCAACTCAGAAGAAATTAGTAGTTGGGACCACCTCCCTATTATGGATGGTAAGGTTATGCTCAACAATAAAACTACTGCCTATGTATGTGAAAATTACGCATGCAAGTTACCAGTAAATGATCTAGATCTGTTGAAAGAACAGATTAATAGCGACAGCCAATTAACAACAAATAGTCCTTTCAAAGTTATCGACAGCAGTTTTTTTAAAGAACTTTCTTAAAAGGATAAGTGTTTAGTATGAACCGTAGGTTAAAGCAAATCTGGGCCCCGTGGCGGTTTAAATACGTTATGAATAATGAAATAAGTACTGAAACAAAAGAGTACGCTGGCACTAACTGTTTTTTGTGCGACATATCAACTGACCCACCAATACAAGATGATCTTGTATTACATAAAAGCGAAAATAGCTTTATCATTCTCAACAAATATCCCTATACACCAGGCCATATACTGATTTCACCATATGCCCATCAATCGGATATTTTAGAATCTACAGAAGAAGAACTCTTGGAGAGAGCAGTCCTGGTCAATAGAAGTATAAATGCTCTTACCAGAGAATATAATCCAGATGGTTTCAATATTGGAATGAACCTTGGAAGTATGGCTGGGGCAGGACTTCCTGGCCATCTGCACATACATGTTGTACCTAGATGGGGTGGGGATACGAATTTTATGCCTGTTATATCTGAGGTTAAAGTACTTCCTGAGACTCTACTAGTAACTAAGTCTCGACTCTTGCCACATTTTAATTAATAAAGAGCAACCGATTCTATTCCCCTACTAGCATATTGAAATAGATGACCCTAATGATCTATCCTTCATACCTAATGCAAATACAATTTATTTTCTTCGATCTTTTCAACACATTAGTACATTTCAGTCCTCCAAGAGAAGAAATACAAGTAAAAGCATGTTCTTTAAACGGACTAACAATTGAATTGGATATGATTAAATCTGCTTATGTTACCGCCGACAAACTATTGTCATTTGAAAACAGTATTAACCCTTTATTTAATAGGAGTTCAACTGATAAATCACGGTTTTGGGCTAAATATCAGCAAACTTTACTTTCAGAAGCTGGGAAAAATGTGACTCTCAACGAGGCTGGAGAGATATTCAAAACAGTACGTTCAATTAAACAAGAATTAGTTCTCTATGATGATGTTATTCCAGTATTCGATTCACTAAAACAACTTGGACTCAACTTAGGTATCATTTCTAATATGGATCAAAATATCAAATCTTTGCTCCTAAAACTAGATATCAATCAATTCATAGATGTTGCAGTCACGTCCAGAGATGCGGGAGTTGCTAAGCCAAATCCAGGAATATTCCAGTATGCGTTAACCCAAGCTTCTGTATCACCAGCTAAAGCTCTTCATATTGGAGATGATTTAGAAGGTGACGTGGTCGGTGCAATAAATTCAAATATGAAAGCCATATTACTAGATCGAGGTGAACGAGAGATTAAAAATTTGGAAATCCCCGTTATTAGCTCCTTGGAAGATTTACCTGGACTAGTTCTGAATATATAAGTATTGTTAAGTCAACCTTATTGAGGAATAAGCAAAGCAATATAGTCTATGCAGGAGGTCTGAATGGAATTCGTATCTGTTTTTTCGGATGTTATTTTACCTGTGTTTTTAATTGCTGCAGTAGGAGCTTCAGTTCACAAAATTAAACCTTTGAACACAGAGGCGTTAAGCCAAAGTATATTATATATATTCAGCCCAGCCTTAGTTTTTCATGGTTTATCAACTACAGATTTGCCTCTAACAAACCTAGTCAATATTTTGATTTTTAGTTTTCTTTTGTTGATTTGTCTTTATATAGTTGGGCAACTATTAGGTTTCTTAACCCACTCAGAAGGGGGAACCAAAAAGACCCTAATTATATCTTCTATTTTCATGAACGCTGGGAATTATGGATTACCAGTAGCCTATTTTGCTTTCGGAGACGAAGGCTTAACAACAGCGATTGTTTTTTTTGTAATCCAAGCAACATTGGGCTGGACCGTTGGAATCTTCCTAGCCACACAAGGTAGCCAAAGCACTATTGATTCCATAAAAACAGTATTTAAAGTACCCACAACTTATGCTGCTATTTTAGGAGTAACTGCTAGCGCAATTTCAATTAATATTCCAAGTTGGCTATTAAAATCAACTGATATCCTGGGTGATGCTGCAATCCCTGCAATGCTAATTATTTTAGGGATACACATAGGTTCTAAAATTAGAATTACCAAACTCAAACCAGTAATAGCAGCTGGGTTAGTCAGATTACTAATCTCGCCTTTGATTGCTTATGGTATAACTTTACTATTACCCCTCACCCTTCTGGAAACGAAAATTCTTATACTAGTTTCAGCGATGCCAACGGCAGTTTTTACGATAATTTTAGCAACAGAATATGGTGGAGACCCAGAATTATCCAGCAATATAGTTATAGGAAGCACAGTTTTCAGCTTACTAACTATCACCGTACTCCTATTTTTTATAAGCTAGCAGACTTCATCCGAGCTGTTCATAAATTTCTTCGTGAACTTTCAATCTTTAATCGTAAATCATTTGCTGATTTGCGAGCAGCATCCGCGAAATCGCTCCCTTGAGAGCTATAGAGAACACCGCGTGAAGCGTTTACTATAACACCTCGACCATTTCCATCCAGACTAGCTTGAACACTGAGCTCTAAGTTTCCTCCTTGAGCACCAATACCAGGCATCAAGATTGGAAGGTCAGGACAAATTTCACGGATATTTTCAAGTTCTTCTGGATAAGTTGCACCCACAACTAAACCTATATTCTGGTTTTCATTCCAAGATTGGGCTTTTAAAGCTACTACTTGGTATAGTGGCATTATTTTATCATCCAAGATCACGTTCAGATTTTGGAATTCACCTCCACCTGGATTAGATGTCTTACATAAAACAAATATTCCTTTATCTGAATATTCAAAAAATGGATCAAGGCTATCTTTTCCAAGGTAAGGATTCACCACCATTGCATCAAATCCAAATGTTTCAAATACACCTTTTGCATAGAAAGAAGATGAATTACCAATATCATTTCTTTTAGCATCACCAATTACTGGAACTCTACCATCTATAAATTCGACAATTTTCTCAACCATTTCATAACCTTTTGATCCATGGTATTCATAGAAAGCTAAATTTAATTTATACGCTGAAACAAGATCAATTGTTGCTTCGATGATTTCTTTGCAAAAAGAGTATATATCTTTGCCTTCAAGGTATCGCATATCGGGATCAAGTCCAACGCATAGTAATGACGAATTCTTATCTATTGCCTCATTAAGTGCCACTGTGAAATTTTTCGTTGCCATGTCTATATAACCTCTCATGAGTATAACTTTGATAATCTAGTAACTATGAACAGTTTAGCTTTTTTTATGGTGATCGATCTATAATGAAATATGACAATTTCTATTTTAGGCATTGCTGGAGGCACAAGAAGTGCAGGAAACAGTGAAACTTTATTGGATAAAGCTCTCGAAGGAGCATCTTCAGCTGGTGCTGATACAAAAAAACTCCAACTCAACAACTTAAATATAGCTTCTTGTATTTGCCCAGATTCAGAAGATTGTGTTTTAACCGGAATATGCACTGTTGCGGATGATATGCAGTCAGTATATTCAATTCTCAGGTCTGTGGATTTAATATTTATTGCATTCCCGATAGCTTTCAGAAATGTACCCGCCCAAACTAAGCAACTATTTGATCGAAGCCAAGCTTTGTGGGTATCAAAATATATATTAAGACAGAAATTAAGGAAACAGGCATCCAAAGGTAAAGGCTTAATTATAGCTGTTTCAGATACTGATGATCCTATTGAATTTGAAGGAGCTATCACATCAACTAGATCATGGTTCGCTAGTATAGATTTCGAGGAAACAGATCGTCTTCTAGTTTCTAATGTAATTAGAAAAACAGATATCCTGAAATACCCTGACCAATTAACTAGAGCTTTTGATAAAGGCTATGAACTTACTACGCAAATGACTTCCTAACAAGAGTTAAACTAAATTATGGTTGCACAGAAGATTTATCATTAACTATATATTTGTAAAACCCAGTTTCCAGAGGTAATACTAATGTTGTATCACTATTTTTAAGATTTTTGTAAGCATCTAACGTTCTTACAAAACTGAAAAACTCGGGATTTTCAGCTATCGCGTCACCCAGAATTCTAATAGCTTCAGCTTCTCCTTCGCCTCTGGTTCTCGCTGCTTGTTCTTCTGCTTCGGCCAAAATACTCCTTTGTTCAAGGTTAGCATCTGCTTCAATTATATCTTTACTTTCAACACCTTCAGCCCGAAATCTATTCGCGATTCGAGTTCTTTCACTCTGCATTCTTTCATATACACTCACAGAAACATCTGCTGGAAAATCAGCTCCGACAATTCGTACATCTAAAACTTCAATGCCAAATTCAGCTGCCTTTAAATTGCTTCTGACTGTCACATCATGCATCAATTCTTCTCTACGATCTCTAATAACATCAAGTTGATCATGAGAAGCAACTTCTTCACGTATTTCAGAAGAGATTATCGAGTCTAACCGCGCTCTGGCAGCAGGTTCAGATCTTACTACTTCGAAAAAAGTACGTGCATTAATTATCCTATATCTTGCATAAGAATCTATAACTAAAGCTTTTTTCTCGCCTGTTAAATATTCTGAGGGTTGTGCATCAAAACGAAGTAATCGCTTTTCAAGCCTGTGTACAGTTTCAAGAAAAGGTTGTTTTACATGGAGCCCTGAAGAGGTTTCGGTTCTTTGGTACTCTCCTAGTTTAGTTATTATAGCTTGCTCAGTTTGATCTAATGTATAGAGCCATTGGTTCGCACCGAAGGCACCTAACGCGATGAATAATACTAGGAACACTACAGCTTTTCTCATTCTAGTGTTCCTCCTGACTTACTCGTCTCATTCTTAGAAATTTCTTGAAGGGGTAAAAATGGTAATACGTTACCAGAGGTAGCACTGTCCATTACAATAACCTTAATTGTCGGTAGAACCGACTCTAATGCCTCAATATACAGCCTTCTCTCAGTGGCATCTTTTGCTTGGTTATACTCTAATAACCTTGAAGTAAACCTTGCCGCTTCTCCGTTTGCTGCTGCTATCGATTCAAATTTAAACGCTTCTGCATCTTGTATATCTCTTTGAGCTTGCCCTCTTGCTCTTGGAACAACATCTTCTTTATAAGCTTCGCCTTGGTTAATAAATTTTTCTTTATCTTCTCTTGCACTTATAACATCTTTAAACGCTGCTTGTACTTCAGGAGGAGGTTGAACATCCTGTAATTGGACATTCACAATTCGAATACCTGCCCCATATTCATCTAGAATACTCTGAAGCAAAAGACTTGTCTCAATCTGCACTTGTTCTTTGCCTAAAGTTAATACATCATCAATAGGTTTCTTACCTACAATTTGCCGTAATGAGGATGCTGTTGCATCTCTTAAAGTCGTAATATCAGGAGTTCCTCCAGGGTCTTTAACATTGAATAGAAAGTCACCAGCATTACTAATTTGGTACTGGACTACCAACTGTACATCAACTAAATTTTCATCTCCTGTTATCATGCGAGCTTCTTGAGCATCAGGGCTTGTCTGTCCATTACCAGTTTCTCCAAATGTACGAAATCCTAGCTCCATGCTTCTGACCCTACTGATACTAATAATATCTACTTGCTCAACAGGAGTCGGTACATGCCAATGGAGTCCTTCAGCTATCTGCTGCTGATCCCATGCCCCAAACCTTCGGACAATAGCAACTTCCCCAGGGTTGACAACATATACTCCTGAACCTAACCAAACAGTAATCAATACTATTGGAAGCAGAAATATGATCTTCTTTGAAGGGCCACCCTTTGATTGTCGCGGTGCTGAGCCAGAACCACCAGAACCACCAGAACCGCCAGTGAGTGCATTGATGATTTGCTTAATTGGTTTCATCAATTCATCGAATTCGCTACCGCCGGAATTTTGCTGAAAAGCAAATATGTTTCGCAATACTTTCATTATTATAAGTTTCTCCTTGATGATTTCATTATATAACTAATTGCGGATCTTAACTAGTATTAATAGGTAACCGTGCATAATCCACCGACAAACAGAAAAGATAAATTTTAGGTTTAACTAACCTATTATTTCTCTAAATCAATAGACTGTACTATCATTTCAGATAAGTCCAGAACCTTCATGTTGTTTTCTTGTCCTTGAACCTTAACCCCGTCTTCAAACATTTGCGCACAGAATGGGCACGCTGTAGCAATAACATCTGCGTCAGTGTCTATTGCATGCTGGGTACGGCGGTGATTGATCTTTTCATCGCCAGGGCCATCTTCCATCCACATATGACCGCCGCCAGCTCCGCAACAAAAAGCTCGATTTTTGTTTAATGACATTTCAGCGATATTATCAATACCTGGAATACTTGCGGCTAAATCTCTTGGGCTATCATATATATCATTATGACGACCTAAATAGCATGGATCATGGTATGTAACTGTACCAAATTTAGGTACATCTTCTTTCTGGTTTAATACTAATCTTTTATCTTTAACCAATCTATTTAAATATTCCGTGTGATGAAGAACTTCGTAATTACCCCCAAATTGAGGATATTCATTCTTCAAAGTATTAAAACAATGAGGACAAGTAGTAATAATCGTCTTTACATTATATCTGGTCAAAGTTTCTATATTCTGTTCAGCTTGAACTTGATATAGATACTCCATACCCATACGCCTTGCAGGATCACCAGTGCAAGATTCTTCTTCGCCTAAGATTGCAAACTTAATACCTGCATTAATTAATACTTTACCAGTAGCTTTGGCAATTCTCATACTTCTATCTTCCAATGATGCTGCACAGCCGACCCAGTATAATACCTCTATATCTTCTGGATTCTCGACTTCAGACATTAAAGGAACTTCCAAGTCTTCTGTCCACTCAATTCTTGAGCGACTCATCCCAGTCCATGGATGGCCTCTGGTTTCAAGGCTTCGAAGAGCAGCTTCAGCTGTATCTGGTAGTTTGCCTTCATTCATTACTAATGATCGTCTCATATCAACTATTGTTGGTACATGTTCAATAAAGACCGGGCATGCTTCCATACATGCACCACATGTAACGCAAGACCACAAATCAGTTTCATCTACAACATCACCTGCAGGGGATTTTACTAATTCTTCAGGTACTAAATCTGGTTGTCCTCCTGCCGTATTAAGGGCTGTTCCATATTCTTCCATGTATCCTTTTACGTTCTGTATAACCATCATTGGAGATAGACTTTTACCTGTTATATTTGCGGGGCAATTATCTGTACATCTTGCGCATTTTGTACAAGCATCTCCATCCAGTAGTTGTTTCCAAGTGAAATCCGTTAACGTGGCTGCTCCAAATGTTTCTCTTTCTTCAAGATTCGGAATTCCTTGTAGTTTCCCTTTTACTTCCAAATTACGGAAAAACCAATTAACCGGTGAAATCCAAGTATGCGTGAATTTCGAAATAGTGAATGCTGCATATATAAGTGTTGCCATAACTGTAAATGAATGAGACCACCACAATAATTGATAAGCAGTTGCTGCCGCTGCTGAATTGATGTTAAAGACATTGTAGAAAATAGCTGCAAAAGCATACCCTCCTGGGGACCATATTGCCCAGTTAGGTGTTGATGGATCAAGTGAATTTATATATTCGCTTCCGATATGAGGTACATCACTCAACATTCTAAGAGCTTCAAGTGAAAATCCTTGAATGATTAAGAATAGTGAAACTGATAATATTATCTTGTCATCAAGAATACCTTTTGAATGAGGTTTATTGATAAACGTGCGGCGAAAAATAGCCATGGACAAACCTACAAATGCCATTATACCGCCTAAATCCCAAACAAAAGATGAGTATAAATACCAATTACCTATAGGCCAAACCAACAAATCCTTTTTTGCAAGCGGAAATAAAAATTCTTCTTCTATCGTACCAATTGCAGTTCCTAGGAACAATAAAGAGGCACCCCAGAAAATCATAAGATGCATAATCCCGGCGTATCTATCTCTCATGAATTTCTCGTGGCCATACCCTTGAGTTAAGAGTAATCTCCCGAATGCAATTATCCTTATCAAAGGATTACCCATTCGATCTATAGGAGCTCCAAGCTTCCAAAGAGTAGCCCTCTGGTACAATCTATAAAAAATATATCCCGTAGCTAATCCGGCTAACGCAAAAAGAATCCATTTGCCATCACCTATAAGGAATAAAAATTCTTTTTGAGGAATATCCGCAGGAATGCTACTCATATCTGTACCTCTTCAATTATGCAATATTAACGCGAGTATAGCACGAATAACGTAGTTTTCCAGAGAATAACTCGAATATAAGGCATACTTCGCCTTATTAAGAACATTTTCTTGACACAAATTTGCAAAAACATCTAGAATACCAACGTAATTTCTGGTGGCTGATGGGCCATAAAGTTCCATTAATACATGATGGGGTAATTACAAAAAATCGGAAATAGACGAATTTAGGAGTTTTTAGAATGCGAATTATCGTAACGGCAAAACAGGTGCCTGATCCAGAAGCACCACAAAGTTCATTTAGTGTAGATAGTGCAACTAACACGGTGTTAGTTGCAGGAAGTGTACCTGCAGCTATTAGTGATATGGACTCATACGCTGCAGAAGCAGCTCTACGAATTAAAGATGAAGTCGCAGATACTAAGGTTAGTGTCTTAAGCCTAGGTAAAGACCATGTTTTAGATGTGATCAAGCGTCCCCTTGCCATGGGCGCAGATGAGCTTTTTCTAATTCAAGACGAAGATCTAGCTAACGGAGATGCAATAGCAATTGCGAATACTTTAGCAACAGCAATAAAAAAAATTGGTGAATTTGACTTAATAATGTGCGGACGGCAATCGGCTGATCTAGACCAAGGAATCGTTGGTACTGCGCTCGCAGCAATATTAGGTATACCTGTTTTAACCAACGCGGTTGGAGTTAGATTAAATGATGATTGGATAGAGATCGATAGAATTGTTGAAGATGGAATTGATACGGTCGCGGCAAAGCTTCCGGCTCTTGTCACCGTCAGCAACGAAATTGGGGCAGTTAGATATGCAACAATGAGAGGTATTATGGCCGCAAGAAAGGTACAACCCACTATTTGGGGTAAAGAAGATCTCGGTGTAATTGAAGAAACCGACCCTTTTACCACTGTTGTAGATCTATTTGCACCAGAGAATACCAGCAATGTAGAAATGCTAGAAGGTGAATCAGCAGCGGATTCTGGAAGATTATTAGCTCAGAAGCTTAGAGAAGAAAGATTAATTTAATACTGAATTACTAAATACAATATTGAAAGGTATATAATGTCACAAGAAAATGGAATCCTAATAATTGCAGAATCCACACAATCTGGTGATCTAAAACCCATTACCGGGGAACTTTTTGCAGCAGCTTCTGGTTTATCAGAAAGTTTAGGCGAGCCAATATCAGTTGCGCTGATAGGGCAGGGTGTATCTGCTAAAGCACAAGATGCTATTAATCTTGGAGCAAGTAAAGTATATGTTGTAGACAACTCTATTTTTCAAAATTATCTTAATGAAACATATACTGAAGCAGTAATATCAATAGCCTCGCAAGCTAACCCAAGAATCATATTAATGGGCCACACGCCAAATGGACGAGAGTTAGGCCCTAGCGTAGCTGTTAGATTAGAGACCGGAATAGCAACTGACACATCTGGGCTAAGCATATCAGATGGTAAACTTGAAGCTACTCGGTCATTAACTGGAGGTCTTTTCAGGCAAAAAACAGGCTTTCCTAAATTCCCAAACATAGCTACAGTTCACATGAAAGCCTATGATGTACCTGAACCCAGTGCAGGTTTAACTGGAGAGGTCATCGAAGTAACAGTTGACATAGACGCTAATAACTTAAGATCAAAATTCGTTAATCATTCAGAAGCTGTATCTGAAGGAATCAAAATTGAGGATGCAAAAATTATTATCTGTGGTGGAAGAGGTATGGGTGGTAAAGAAGAATTCGATACCCTATACGACTTGACAGAAGTAATTGCTGAATCAGCAGTGGCCGCTACCAGGGCAGCAGCAGATTCAGAGTTCTGTGGACAGGATCTAATGATAGGTATTACAGGCAAAGTAGTAAGCCCTGAAGTGTATTTTGCGATTGCATTATCAGGTGCTTCTCAGCATATGGCTGGTTGCTCTGGATCAAAGAATATCATTGCAATAAATAAAGATCCTGAAGCAAATATATTTAAGGAATCAAAATACGGGGTCATTGGGGATTACAAAGATGTGGTTCCAGCCTTTTTGGACGAATTGAAGAAGCTAGAAGGTTAAGAATTTGGCAAGCCTTCATGGATAATGATTTTGTTATTGATTTGGAAGAAATATCAAAAAGCTTAGAGGAAGCTGAAGTTGTAACTTTATTTTTCCCTTTGTTGAGGAAAACTCTTCTTTTTGATTTGAGACATGATGAAGAATTCGAGCCACTTGTTAAAATAGTTCCAATGGTAAATAGCCCGGCTGAAAGACTGGAGAAAATCCGAGAGCTAAGACCCAGTTTTTCAACGCCAGAGAAAATAGTATTTATCCCATGGCCAAAGTACGCTTCAAGCCTAGTACGCTTAGGTTTGTATGATGCATTTAGAGGTAGACTAAAAGCCATAGGCGGAAAGAAACCTTTAAACGATCTAAGGCAAGCATTAAAGGATCTGCAAGAGATAGAAAAAGATGAAATAGCGGCGGTAATTAAAGGAAAAGGCTACCGCACTATCTGGCAAGCAGGTCAAGACTAGATAACTAAAATTCGAAGTTTAATTCTTATTGAATTACTTTGTCAGGTATCAACATTAATTTACAGTGATCAGGAGATTGATTTATGTGGGACTCTTTGCTCAGACATCCCAAGTATTTTTTTCGCCCATCAGGCAACCTACGACCGTATATTGAGTTACTAAAACCCAGAGTCACAATACTACTTACTTTTCTAGGTGTATCCTCAGCAATCATTGCTTCGAAAAATCCAATGTCGGAAATCCCAATTCTATTCATGATTGGAATTGCAATACTTCTGGGAAGTGGCGGAGCAAATGGATTAACAAACTATCTAGACAGATTCTTAGATAATAGAATGCAGAGGACTAAAGGAAGAAGCCTACCTAGCAAAAGGATATTTCCCCATTACCGTGGGTTAATATGGGCTGGTTTATTAGTATCTATAGGGATACTTATAGCTTTCTCGATTCATCCATATGCAGCTATAGCTGGAATCACTGGTACATTATCATCGGTAATATTTAGGAAAACAGAAGCAACACATTTTTTAGGTGGGATCTCCAGTGCTGCCCCGATTGCAGTCGGGTGGCTAGCAATTCAACATGAAATTAACTTACGTTTGATTATACTATGCGTATTCGTAGTAGTTTGGGTAATCCACCATGTATGGGCAATAATGCTCTTTTATCAAAACGATTACATTCAAGCTGATGTAAACATCTTTCCTCTTCGATCAAAAAAAGAGAAAGTAATGCCAATTTTTATCCTATTGGCATTACTTGCAGGACTTCTAACAGTTTTATTGGGCTTAATAAATGATGCTAATGTATATTTCTATATTGGTTGTTTATTTTTGAACATCTACAATCTGTGGGGCACAACTCAGCTGAACAACACAAATATATCGAATTCCATACAACGCAAAAGATTCAAGACTGCAAGTTATACATTACTCATTGCAGTTTTTACTACTCTATTATTTATATAACATATACATAAAGATACTCTTAAAAGGATATGTACTTATACACTAGATTAATAAGAAGTTAGAGTGGATTAAATGACGTTACCATATTTCGAAATAGACAATACTAAAAAGAAGAGTACTAAAGCCCGATCAGGTAAACTTATTACACCACACGGTACAATCGAAACCCCAGCTTTTCTACCCGTTGGTACACAAGCAACTGTAAAAGGATTATCAAGTCAAGATTTAGAAAAACTGGGTTGTAACATAATTATTAGCAATGCCTATCATCTCTATCTACGCCCTGGAATTTCTATAATTGAAAAGGCTGGGGGGTTACATGGGTTTATGAACTGGGATCACCCAATAGCAACCGACTCCGGCGGTTTCCAAATAGCATCTCTAGCGCAGTCAACTAATATATCAGATGAAGCTGTGACTTTTAGATCCCATATCGATGGTTCAATCCACCATATTTCCCCGGAAATAGCAATTGATATCCAACAACGGTTAGGCGCAGACATAATTATGTCCTTTGACCATCCAGTCTCATTTGGTTCGAGCTCATCAGAATTAAGAGAAGCGATGAATAGAACTCATAACTGGGCTTTGAGGAGTGCACAATCACACCAAAATGATTCTCTGTTATACAGCATCATACAAGGTGGTACTTTCCCTAGTTTACGTGAAGAATCAGCAAAATTTATAGATGGTATTAACAACTCTCAAGGAATTGCTATAGGCGGCCTCAGTCTTGGTGAACCAAAGAGTACACTGTGGGAAATGGTCGATATATCAGTCAGTTCAGTTAATGAAAACAAACCAATACACCTACTTGGTGTGGGCTCACCTGAAGATTTAGTTATTGGGGTAGGACTGGGTATCGATACATTCGACTGTGTACTACCTACTAGAATTGGAAGAAAAGGGAGTTTCTACACCAAATATGGTCGAATAAATATAACAAATGCTAAGTATAAAGCAGATATGAATCCGGTAGATGAAGATTGCGATTGTTTTACGTGTTCTAATTTTTCCCGAGCATACATAAGACATCTATTTAAATCTCAAGAATTATTGGCTTATACCCTTGGATCTATACATAACTTACGGTTTATTATGAACTTAATGAGTACTTTAAGACTATCAATTAAAGAAGGGACTTATGAAGAATTTCGGTCAATTTTCTTATCAGAATACCAACCAGCTAACGAAGCAAAAAGAACCGAACAAAAGAAACTATGGCAAGTGAATAAACAAACAACAAACCCTCTGGTGCCACCTTTTGAAAATCTTGAGGACTAGCCTCCAGCTACTGCCGGAACAATACTAACTTCGTCACCTGAACTTAGTTTAGTCGAAAGCCCATCCAAGAATCTTACGTCTTCACCATTTACATAGATATTAACAAATCGATGTAATTCTCCATTATCATTAAACAGTCTCTCTTCTATTCCGGGAAAGCGTTCATTTAATATTGATAGGGCACCAGAAAGCACATCGCTATCAGCTTCAATCGAGTCAATCCCCTCAGTAACCGTACGCAATGGCGTAGGAATCTTTAATACTACGGACATTAGTCATTTCCTCTCTAAAATATTTTTAATCTAGCTATACATAAGGATGTAAGATCCTTATATTATGGAATGGTCACATATAATTATTTACGTGATCAGTTTAACCTGCAACGATATCTCCTTCAACAAAATCAACTCTGACTCCTTGATTAATAATCCAATCAATTCCTTTATCAATCTCAGTTTGTTCACCATTCAATTCTAAAATAACCCACCCTTGATCTTCAGCAACATTGGCTCTCCTAATATTTGTTACAATCTCAAATTCTCTACCTAAAGACCAAATAATAGGATTTTTTATCAAATCAGGCTGAAATGTAAATTTCACTCGAAGATTAGCCATCTATCCACCACCTTCTGATAATCATCTTATCGCTTCATTCCTAAATTCTTTTCAAATGAAGCGAAATCTGGATCTATAGTTACTGTATTTACTAGTGATTCAACCGCTTCTTGAGTTTTTAATCCATTACCTGTTATATAGGCAACCGTTAAATCATCCTTTTTGATTGTACCTTCTTCAACAAGTGCTTTCAAAACACCGATCGTCACTCCGCCAGCTGTTTCAGTAAATATACCTTCTGTTGAAGCCAGGGTTTGGATCGATTCAACAATTACTTCATCAGGTACTGCATGTGCAGTACCATTAGTTTTTTCAATAATGTTTAAAGCATAGTATCCATCTGCAGGATTCCCGATAGCTAGTGATTTTGCAATCGTATTTGGTCTTATCGGGCGTACTTCTTTTACTCCTTCATCGTATGCAGTAACAATTGGTGAAGAGCCAACAGGTTGAGCCATATGCATTCTTGTTGTAGGTTTATCATCGATTAATCCTACATCATGAAATTCATTAAACCCTTTCCATATCTTAGTAAACATAGATCCTGAAGCTGAAGGAACAACAACATGATCAGGTGTACGCCATCCCAGTTGTTCAGCAACTTCATAACCAAGGGTTTTAGATCCTTCTGAATAAAATGGTCTCATGTTTATATTTACAAAAGCCCATCCGTATTGATCAGCAATTTCAGAGCAGAGCCTATTAACATCATCGTAGTTACCTTTAACAGCAACCATATTGGGACCATAAATAGATGCCCCTATAATTTTCCCTAACTCGAGATCCGCTGGAATAAAAACATAGCATTTCATTCCAGCTTTTGCTGCATGAGCTGCCACTGCTCCCGCTAAGTTTCCTGTTGAAGCACATGCTATGGTATCAAAGCCAAAGTCTCTTGCTGCAGTTGCTGCAACTGCAACAACTCTATCTTTAAATGAAAAAGTTGGATTAACACTATCATTTTTCAAATATAAATTGTTCAAGCCGAGCATTTCGCCTAACCGATCAGCTTTCACTAGCGGTGTAAACCCAGCTTTTATATCAACAGGATTCGTACCATCTACCGGCAAAAAAGGAGCGTACCTCCACATTGTATTCGGGCCACTCTCTATAGATTTCCTTGATACATGTTTTTTAATTTCGGCATAGTCATATTGAATTTCAACAGGCCCAAAGCAAAAATCACATACGTTCATGGGTGTTAACGGATATTCTCTACCACATTCTTTGCAGCGATGTATCGTAGTAAAAGTCATTAATTTTCCCTTAGTATATCAAGATTCCTATAGTAGATATTACCTTAATTTTAATTAACGGTTATGAACACAACCCATTATAACATTCCATCAAAGGAATAGAATATATACTGAGAGTCATGAATTTCGCTGCGATCCTAATTTTAATTTAGTCACACAGCGAAATTATGTTTTATATTATTTATTTTGCCAGTTAGGAGCTCGTTTTTCTGCGAAGGCCAAAGGTCCTTCATTAGAATCTTCTGATCCTCCAACTTGTTTGTTAACCCAATCACTCAATTGATAATGTTCCATCATTTGTAAATTACGCCAGTAGTTAGCTACTGCTTTCACTCCTTGGACTGCGATCGGTGCATTTGAACAAATCATTTTGGCTATCTCAATTGCTCTAGGTAATAGTTGGTCTGGTTCTACAACTTCATGAACTAAGCCCATTCGAACGGCCATGTCAGGGAGTATTTTATCTCCAGTAAGGCCAACGTACATTGCTTCACCAAAAGGTACCAATCTTGGTAGTATATGCATACCTGAACCCGGCATAATACCCCTTTTTACTTCAAATAAGCCCATATAAGCTTCAGATGAAATTATTCTTATATCACAATCAATTGCTCTCTCAGTTCCGCCGCCTACTGCAAGCCCATTAATAGCAGCAATAATCGGTTTTGGTGACCTGGAGAATTGAAATAGAGAGCCTATAGGGCCACCTGACTGACCACCTGAAATTCTATACAGCTCTTTTGCTCTATCTTCAGCTGTTATTTCGCCTTTACTAAATTTCTCATTTGCTTCCGCAACTGCTGTATTTCTATCACTCATTTCTCGTAGATCAGCTCCGGCTGAAAAAGCTCTACCATTTCCTGTAACAATCCCAGCCCACATATTTCTATCATTATTGAAGTCATAGAGAGCCACAGCTAATTCGTCATTCATGCTCCCACCCATCGCATTAAGTCGATCAGGTCGATTCATGGTAAAAACAGCGTAATGCTCTTCTTCATTCTTCTCATATATTAATTCTGCCATATTACACCCCCGCAATTATGTTTTTATACAATTGGTTTTAGGTTAGATTTATACGTATAGTTCTGTCAAGTTAACGGGGTGGTTTTTGCTCAAGATCGTTGACGGTAATCATTAGCACTGCTAGCCTAAGTCACAGCATATTGGTAAGAGTATTCTTATTAATATTGCCAGGCCTATAATTTGTTTAGGCCATAGTTCGGGGGGATATAAATTAGAAATTAATTTAGGAGGATTAAACGATATGAGACTTACAATCTCTGGAATTAAAGCCGATGTTGGATCGATAGGTGGACATACCAAACCAGCAGAAGAAATGATAGAAAAGGTTAAATCAAATGTCGAAGGTGCAATTGCATCAGGCCTGATTATTGATGGCTTTGTTTTCCACGTAGGTGATGACATCGCTATAGTCATGACTCATACTCGCGGTAAACTTGATACAGATATTCATCAATTTGCTTGGAATAGTTTCCTAGACGCAACAGCAATAGCTCAAGAATTCGGGCTTTATGGTGCAGGTCAAGATCTTCTTGTAGATGCACCTTCAGGTAATGTAAGAGGCGCGGGACCTGGTGTAGCAGAGGTAGAGTTTGATCACAATCCTGGAAAAGGTAACTCAACACGTCCTGCTGAATCATTCAATGTTTTCGCTGCTGACAAGTGTGGACCAGGTGCTTATAACCTACCAATTTTCTTAGGGTTTGCTGATCCAATGTATTGCGGGGGCCTTATGTTACCAAAAATGATCGATGGTTTTAAGTTTCGGATTATTGACATGAATAACACAGCAGGTGACAGTGTACTAGAACTAAATGCGCCAGAAGATTATTATAAACTAACTGTATTACTTAGAGATAATGAAAGATTCGGGATAGAAAGTATTTCTTCAAGAAGTTATCCCGACGAAGAAGCAGTAGCAATATCAGCTCAAAGGATGCATAACATTGCTGGTACTTACACTGGTAAAGATGATCCAATCGCTATTGTTAGGAATCAAGGTATTTTCCCTGCACCAGAAGAACTGGTTTCACCATTCTCTAAGGCCCACTTTATTGGAGGGGATTCTCGTGGTTCACACGTGATGCCATTGATGCCAGTACCTATAAACACTGCAGTAACAGGCTTATACTGTTTACCGATTGTTGAATGCTTAGGTTTCTCGATAAATGCAGCAGGAAAATTCTCTGGACACCATATAGACTTTTTTGACAATCCAGCTTGGGATTACACTAGAATGAAATCTCAAGAAAAAGCAATGTCCATGAGAGAAAATGGTTGGTCTGGACCAGCTATGATGCCTTACACAGAATTAGAGTACGGAGGATTCCGTAATATCGTAGAGGGATTAGAAGCACAATTTGCAATAGATGGATAGATTGTAATTGATTGATGTAAAGATCCTAGTTGCAACAAATAACACTGGGAAATTAAGAGAATTTAAAAAAATTCTGCTATCTCCTGGCATTAGTATTTTAAGCCCTCTAGATGAAGATATATCTTTAGATATAGAAGAGACTGGTACTACGCTAAAAGATAACGCCCGTATAAAGGCTTTGGCATTCAGTAAACTAACTGATCATGTAACATTAGCCGATGATTCTGGTTTATTCGTAGACGCACTTGATGGTGATCCTGGTGTAAGAAGCGCTAGATATGCTGGAAACAATGCAACTGATCATGAGAGAAATCAAAAGCTTCTAGATAACCTTCAAAATGTCCCGATAGAGAAGCGTACTGCACAATTTAAATGCGTTATAGCTTTAGTAGATGAAGGTGGTAATACAAGCTATTTTAGCGGGACTTGTACCGGGTCTATTGCGACAGAAAGTCGAGGTTCTCAAGGTTTTGGGTATGATCCAATTTTTATTGTTGACGGGTACAATAAAACAATGGCAGAACTAACAAAGGTCGAGAAGAACAAAGTAAGCCATCGTGCTAAAGCATCTCGATCTCTCATGCAGCACATAGAAACTATTTATTAAAGAGCACCACACTATGGACTAAAATGCTATCATTGATAGTAGACGAGAGGTGTAAGTTTGACTAATGCTACGAAACAAGTAAAAGATCTTTACGGCCGGTTACTACAGGACATAAGAATTTCAGTAACCGATCGCTGCAATTTTCGATGTACATACTGCATGCCAGCTGAGATTTTTGGTGAGAGATATCAGTTTCTCCCAAAAGATGAAATCCTGACTTTTGAAGAAATTGAGAGGTTAGCTCGGATTTTTGTTGGCCTAGGCGTTTCGAAGATTCGCATTACTGGCGGGGAACCATTACTTAGAGCAAATCTCCCTACACTTATTAGGAATTTATCGAAAATAGAAGGTCTTGAGGATTTATCATTAACAACAAATGGATATCTACTCCCGCAGATGGCAGAAGAGCTAAAGGATTCAGGATTAAATAGGGTCACAATAAGTCTTGATAGTCTAGATGACAAAGTTTTTGGTGAAATAAATGGAAGAGGCTACGGGGTCCAAAAAGTATTGGATGCCATAGATGCAGCTGAAAGGGTAGGGCTCAGTCCTATCAAGATTAATACTGTTGTAAAGAAAGGTGTTAACGATCACACCTTACTCCCACTTATTGAACATTTTAAGGGATCAGGCCAAATACTCAGATTAATAGAATATATGGATGTTGGAACTTTGAACGGTTGGCAAACAAATGAAGTAGTACCATCAACTGAAATCATTTCATCCATTTCTGATAAATATGAACTTATGCCCAAATTTAAGTCCAAAGAGAGCGAAACAGCTGATAGGTACCAGTATTCAGACGGTTCGGGAGAAGTCGGATTTATTTCATCTGTGTCCGAACCTTTCTGTGCATCATGTACTAGAGCCAGATTATCTACGGACGGAAAACTATTTACGTGTTTATTTGCTTCGGAGGGAATTGATTTACGTACTTATCTGAGAAATCCTCAAATAAGTAATAACGAAATTCAAGATATTATAACTCAGACATGGCAAAAACGAGATGACCGATATTCTGAAGAGAGGACTGAAGAAACAAGTGGGAAAGCTAAAGAATCGAAGATTGAAATGTACCAAATTGGCGGTTAAACGCACCCTCTAATTCTAAATAACCAGAATTAGGTCACTCTATTTAGGAGATAAAATAATGAATGGGAAACTAACTCATATGGATCCAGTTTCAGGACCTAAAATGGTTGATGTTGGTAATAAAGATATTTCGCAAAGAGAAGCAGTTGCCAGAGGAGTAGTTAAAGTAAGCGAACCAGTTGCAACTGCTATCAAAGAATCAATGAACCCAAAAGGGGATGTTCTATCCACTGCTAAGCTCGCAGGAATCCTTGGCGCGAAAAAAACTTCTGACTTAATACCTTTATGCCATTTACTGTCTCTTTCATTTGTAGATCTTCAAATTGAATTAGACCCATCTAAATTCATTGTAAATATTGAAGCAACCGTTAGAACAAAAAGTAGAACCGGAGTAGAAATGGAAGCCCTAACAGCTGTTTCAGTAGCTGCACTTACTATATATGACATGTGTAAAGCACTAGATAAGACTATTACTATTGAAAGTATATATTTAGTTAGCAAAAGTGGTGGTAAAAGTGGTGATTTCCAAAGGTCTAATTAACTTCCTGAATCAATACCTAAGAACATTTGCTTAGTATGATCGGCAACTAATTCAGGGTCTTCCATATAAATTGCATGCCCAAGATTCTTGTATACATGGAGCTTGGCATCAGGGAGTTTTTCTGAAAATGGTTGGATATGTGTTGAAAGCATTTTATTATTACCAGCAACCATAATTGATATTGGCATAGACATCTTAGAAGCCAATTTTAAAAGAGAAAATTCATCAGCCTGCATCTCAGATATATTATAAGAGTTCATATGCCACATTGCTTCTGCTCGTCCGTCCTCATGTACTATTGTCTCTTCATTTAAGACATCGGCCAAAACTTCTTCAGTCCATACTTTAGTCATTTCATTAGTTCTCAATCTATTTTTAAGATCTTCTAGAGTTGACCAAGTATTCCGTCTGCCTCTTCCTTGTACTTCTTCCAAATTTTCATCTAATATTCCTACTCTGGAATAATGAAGTGGTCCTTCCATAACAGGTTCAATCAGGATCATACCAAGAACTTTATCAGGATTTGCTGCTGCATAAAGTGCGGTCGATGCTCCACCTAAAGAGTGAGCCATTAAATAGTGATCTCCAATACCAATGCTTTTAATCATAGCTTCAGTATCAACTTTTCTCTGTTTTGTGGTATATCCAGTAACGGGAGAATCACTTTTACCGTGAGCTCTCATATCTAAAGCTATGACTCTAAAGTTATCTCGAATCCTTCGAGCAACAGCATTCCAGCTCCTGCTGGTCCTACGCGATCCATGAATCAAGACGATCGGAGGGCCATTGCCTCCCCAATCAACTGCATGAAGTTTTATTCCAGCGTGATCAATATATATGCTTTTTGTTTTATCGTCATTCTTCATTTAATCTAAATACTCGCAAGTTAATTGTGTTTATACTTTACTATATTCTGATTTATACCACGGTATACCGGCAACCATTTCAACTTCATAGTCACCAAAAATATTTGGATATTGTTCAACCAGTATCTCTCCCACTTTACCAAACACTAATCTTATTTCTTCTTCTGCTGAGGGATCTGTTCTCGCTTCTAACACATGACGTAAAGTTCTGATATTAGCACTCCATCCAACAGTCGTGGCTACTCCAATAGGAGCAATCCTTCTCATAGCACTAGTTATTTCTTTTTTCTTGGAGAAAACTTGACCTTCATCATCTAGGCCGTAGTGATCTGCCATCATTTTCTGTAAATTCTCTAATTCAGTGAATGTTTTAACAAACACTTCCATAATTTCAGCATCTTCTTTTATCGATGTTGGTGCCCACATTCCTAAATCATCTAACCTAACAAATCGCAAGCTTTCTTGAGAGACAGCTGTACCGGCACGATGCCTTACTAATTCATGTGTGAAAACTCTACTAACATCAGCAAACACAAAATTTAATACACTATGTTCTAAAACTGATCCATGACCAGTACGAATTAAATTTTGTAAATGTGACTTATTTGTTGGCCTAACTCTAGTTACATTTGGATTCATCCCAGGCTCAAAGCTTCTGTAACATAATCTTCCCATAAATTCAGACAGTGCTTCCGGATCAGAATTTGCGTCAGTGGTCCATTCAGGTACACCAACATGTTCTAAATAAGCAGTTAACCCGTCTGGAATTAACTTCGTCTCGCCAATCAAAAAAACCTTTGGTTCTACTTCATGCATTATATCCTCCATGATCATCCTATTAATATTATGCCTTATATTGATGTGATATTCATAGGGTTATTTGGGAGGTTATAAAATTATCATGGTGGGCGGCGAGGGACTCGAACCCCCGACTTTCTGCGTGTAAAGCAGACGCTCTAACCAACTGAGCTAGCCGCCCCGGGTGTACTAATCTGGCATAGATGGTGCGCTTGGCGGGACTCGAACCCACGGCCTCAACTTCCGCAAAGTTGCGCTCTATCCAACTGAGCTACAAGCGCTCTAATCCTATGGTGCCGAGGGGGAGATTCGAACTCCCACGCCCATTAGGCACTGCGTCCTGAACGCAGCGCGTCTGCCGTTCCGCCACCTCGGCGGTATAGTACCAATGAATTGTACGATTTATTTAATAATATTATAACCCATCTAAATTAATTAAAATTCCTTTTGGCAAACGATATAAATTAACTATGTTGTGAATGAATCAATAACCTGCAATATTTCATTAATATCCACTCTAGCGTTATCTTGTACGAGCTGCGCATATTTCTCACTAGCTTCCCCATTAGTGAGATCACGTTGTCCTAGTACCTCGTCTCCTATAACAAGAATGTTATTGGCTAATACTGCCGCTTCCAGGTTTTTCAGATTATTTGGCCCGATTGGCATATTACAAAAAATAACTAGATCGGCATCTAATAACTGATTTTGATGAATTAATAATATTTCATCATTAACAGCTTGAAAAGCTAAAGTTGGTATGTATTCTATACCTAGAATGTCAGCAACCATCCGATCAGTATCACCAGAACCCAAAGGACCAGCAGTCACTACTATGCCTGCATCTCTAAGCATATACATCAATTCAGAACCAGATCCTCCACCACAAATTAGATGTACTTTCATTTCTCCTTCAAAGTTTATCGGGTTCTCCGCAAGTTTACGTAAACTCATTGTTATCTTCCCGCTAAATGGATCCGGATATATCAAAGATGAAACACCGTATGTTTTTTTTACATTCTCCGGTGTTAAAACTATTTCTGGTAAATCATCAGCAACAATATTTCCTTCATGAAGTAAGACAATCCGATCGGCATATTTAGCAGCAAGTGACAAATCATGGATAGCCGCTATAACGGAAATACCTTTCTTAATATGATCTGTAGCTAAATCCAATATGTCCATTTGATACCGAATATCTAAATTCGCCGTAGGCTCATCCAATAATAGAATAGAAGGCTCTTGTGCAAGCGCTCTCGCAATAAAAACACGTTGACGTTCACCTCCAGAAAGCTCAGTTACTAATCTGCTTGAAAAGTTTAGTGTATCTGTTGATTCCATAACTTCTAAAATGAGTTTCTGATCTTGTTCTGTTTCTAATACGAACCGCCCTGTCTTAGGATATCTTCCCATTGAAATTATATCTAACGTAGAAAAGCTACCAGTACTGGATGGCGTTTGCGGCACAATGGCTACTTTATTACCAATTTCTTTATGAGTTAGCTGTTTAAGATCCTGCCCGTATAGTGAAATTTTACCTTCAAATTCTTCAATTAGTCCTGCTAAACTTCGTAAAAAGGTAGTTTTCCCAGATCCATTAGCTCCGACTATCGCAACAAACTCACCTTGACCTAGTGCAAATGTAATATTCTTTAGAATCGAGTTACCATCAATACCTACTGTTAGGTTTTCTATTTCAACTATATTAGTGGAGTTTACAGATTTATTATTCATTTACCTTGCATTTATTTCACTCAAAGTCATTAATTGAATCTTACTAAGAGTACTTTTTAAGTATGACTCTGTATATTATAGATTAATAAAGAAAATATTGGAGATTATATGACTTTCCCAGGAAGATCCAGTAACTCATTTCGATCAGGTAATCCGACATTGAATTCAAAAAGTTTCGATGTGACTGAAACTATCACTGGAAAAAAAATGACTATAGATGGTACCGTTAATAGATCAATCATAGCGCTAACAATTCTTAGTATATCGGCATATTATTCTTATACATTAGAGCTAATTCCATTAATGATGATTGGATTCATCGCAGGGTTTATCCTTGCGATAATTACAATGATCAAGAAGACCTTATCACCCGTAACCGTGCCTTTATACTGTGTTGCGCAAGGATGCGCATTAGGAGGCATATCCTTCTTATTTAACCAAATGTACGATGGAATAGTAATACAAGCCATATCACTTACTTTGGCTATCTTCTTATCTCTACTATTTGCTTATAAATCAAAAATGATTAAAGTAACGGAAAATTTTAAACTTGGCATGACTGCTGCAACAGGTGGTATCTTTTTGATCTATATCCTGAGTTTCTTTATGCGAATGTTTGGCTTAAGTGGCCTACCAATATTAGATATAAATAATGGGTCTATTGTTAGCATAGGTTTCAGTTTATTTGTTGTATTTATTGCGTCCCTGACGTTAGTTATGGATTTCGATTTTATTGAGCAAGCAGCAGAAAATGGAGCTCCTAAATACATGGAATGGTACGGTGCTTTCGGTTTAGTTGTATCCTTAGTATGGTTGTATATGGAAATACTAAGATTACTTGCTAAGCTGCGAAGCAGGTAATATCTAATTCCCGCAACTCTCCTATAAACTTAGCCGTTCTCTTTCAACCACTGAGTTGGAAATATTATAAATTATATTCACTTTTTTCCACCAGGACTGTTAACGAATTTCCTATCCTTATTTAGTGAGGTTTGGTGTGGCAACGATAGGATTTGAACCTACGACCTAGCGCTTATGAAGCGCCCGCTCTAACCACTGAGCTACGTTGCCCCAAGAAAAACCAACGGCCGGAGTATAGCACTAGTGTTGATGAGCGGTCAAAGTGTATTGTAAATTCATTTGGCCAGTTATAATACACCTATATTCAAATATTTAATCTGAAATAAGGTGTGAATTACAATGATAGATATACCAGACGTCGATCCGCTAACATTAAGGTTACAAACAGACCAGCTCTTAGAGCGAAATGTTGCAGAATTACGCCAGCTATTAACGTTATCTATTTCAACAATTAAGAAATTTCCTTCTATTTTCCCAGATTCATCACTAGAAGCAATTGAAGTAGAACCACGGGAAATGGAATCTCCTGATCGAGGCCCGATCGTAGTTTGTCCTGATGGAGAATTGTATGAAATGACAGTTAGGGCAATGTTTGAAACTATAGGAATCCAAGAGTATTCAGATCGGAGAGAAGAGATAAGGCCTCTTGAATTACCTTTGCACGAATATATCGCATACTTATATTCTGCTATCGTAGCTGTTTCAGAATACTTGGTTTCAGAAAACAGTTAGATTGGTGCTACTCTATTATCCATATATCGTCTCAATTTTTGAGTAACAGGTTTTTCAACAACCCTATAAAATACATAACCTGCTATTAAAGTAATTACAGTGCAAATAATTAACATCTGCCAAAAGCCCATATGAACATAATTCTCAGAAATTTTTAAAATAAGAGCCATCGCAGGAAGTGTAAAAATTTGTAGGAGATATATAGAATAAGAAGCATTACCTAATTCAACAAGTATTTGAATACGATTCAATACAAACTCCGGAATTGCATATAAACCTGTGAATAACAAAATTGCACTGACAGGTCCCCATACAACAAATTTTTGGAGGTGACCTTCAGGTCTTAAGAATATTAAAATCATTATGAAGAATAGAAATGCTAAAGGCCATAAGAATCTCGAAATCGTTTCATGAGCAGGTTTCTTAAGTAGATAGTATTTTGCCACAAAGATACCCAACAGAAATTCCAATAAAATTGGATTTGTAATTTGTTGATAAAACGGATTTGTCCATTCTAAATTATTAGCTATAAATACAGAGGCCAAGAATATAATCGATACAAACACGATTGCCGCTCTCTGTCGCAAAAACAAGGCAATCGAAAAAATAAAGTAAAAATACATTTCAAAATTCAATGTCCACCCTAGGCCCATTACAGGTTCTTTAACCAGATCCACGCTAGTCCAGGGAATAAATAAATATGATGCTATTATCCATTGCCAGTCTAGACTCTCACGATAAGTAAATAGTTGGGGTGCATATGCTAATATAAAAACAGCTAGGGTAGTCAATATCCAGTAAATAGGTATTATTCTAATCACCCTTTTTAAAAAGAAACTCTTGCTCGCGCCAGGTAAAGAGAATAAACCGTGTGCAGAATAAAACATGATAAATCCACTGATAAGGAAAAATATATGTACGCCCACATGTGATAGATCGCCCCAGTGTGGGATTATATTACCAGTTGAAGATTCTAAAAATTCATCCACTTCTGGGAATGATCGGGCGAGCCTACTTTCTGCATGAGCTAAAACGACGAGAATACCAGCAAAAAAACGCAGCAGTTGCACTGAATCTAGTCGTTCGCGTCTTTCCTTTAAAATTACAAACTCCGAATACTTGAACTTTATCTATGTAATTATTTGACCTCTTTAAAAGTCTCCCCTTTATACGTCTGCCCACTCTTTAAATAAGCTTGTAATGGTCCTTGTTGTACTTTCCTGAGGCGATCATCAACTTCTCTTATTGGTTTAGCTGGAAATCCCATCATTACAGTGTTTGCTTCAACTGTAGTCCCTGCTGTTACCAAAGCTCCTGCTCCAATTATTGCCCCGTCCCCAATATTGACTTCAGCTCCAGCTGCTCCCACAACACTAGCACCATTGGCGATCAAAACGTTCTCTCCCGTGTTGACTCTGTGTACCAAAGTTTGGTGAGCAATAACACAATTCTTCCCTATATTAGTCTCTTCGTGTATGACTGCACCATCTTGAACATTCGAATTCTCTCCAATAGTAATCCGCCCGCTGTCACCTCTAAGAGTGGCATTAAACCATATGCTTACATTGGCCTCAATAACGACATCTCCTATAATAGACGCCGATGGTGCAATAAATGCAGTCGGGTGTATCTTAGGTGTTTTCCCATCAACTGAATATACTGGCATAATTAAAATAACCTCCTATGTTTTTTTTGTTACTTAGATATTCTTACTATGGCTGTACCACCTTGTGGTCTTTGACCATCATCTCTCACTATATATAAATCCAATTCCAAAGTAATCTCACCATCTTCTACTTGTCGATCCGTTACTACACCACCTATTTGTACTTCAACATCTTGTATAAGTGGTTGCCGGAAAACACAATCCAATTTACTCATAAATGATTTTGGTATCCATTTTTCAACCGCAGAAGCCATAGCCATCATTCCATAATTCCCCGGGACAATAAGCTTAGCAAATCCTTCTTTTTGTGCTGAAGCAAGATCGGTAAATCTATTAGGTCCAGACATTGGTGAAAGTGTAGTCTCCGATTCATCCATCCATCCAGATAAATTCATCAATACTTTCACCATGTTTGCATTGGGGGTCCATTTCATTAACGGTAATTCATCTCCAACATCAATTTCTGAATAACTAATTATCAAACTATCCTCCCGCTTTACCTGGTGCTCTATAAACCATTGAATCTGTTGCTCTGGCCATTAGTTTTCCAGAAGAGTCTTTAAATAAAATCTCCCATACTTCAAATGCCATTGTCCCAGACCTACCGGTTTTTGTATAAACTTCTTTAAATATTGCACTCCTATTTAATTTATCGCCAATGAAGATTTTCTCAAACATCTCAACAGACCTGCCTGCGTTCAGACCAACAGTTGCTCCTTCGAGTTCAACATTAGCACCTTTTTGAACCGATCTATTAAAAAACGCATTTAAAACTCCGATTGGAACTTCTATTTTCCCCTGTACTCCTGATTTATCCTGAGGATGTCCAATGGCATTTCCATAATCTGATATTATTTCTTCAGTAAATACAACAGATCCTGCTTCTTGCTCAACGTTAAGCATTTGTTCATTATATGTAATATTAGGTTTTTCAGTCATTCATTAACCTTTCTAATTATATTGTATCTTCTAAATTAACAGCATGAAACTCTCTAGATTTAAGAGCTTTCACAAGCATCTTTTCATCCTCTATATTGGATGGAAAAGCTGTCATGCATTTACAAATTGCGCTTACAAAATGGGCATCACTACCACCTATACCATAGTATTCATTTTCAGTTACTAATTCATTTGCTTTTATTGCTTCTTCTGGTCGATTACCTCCATTAAGATGTTCAACTATGTCAACCATTGGAAATTCCACCCCTTTACTGATCCATTCACTAAGTCCTATACCGCTACGACCTGGATGGGCAGGAATAGCAATTCCACCGTTCGAGTCACATGCTTCCATCAAAATAAACGGATCCATATTAACGTCCGAAAAATCTAGCGTACTAAAAATTGCTTCATCCACTCCATAAACCAAGAAATGGCCGTACCTCGTATCAAGCTCAGCGCCTTTTAATACTGTTATATCGTATTTTTCTCCTATTTTTTTATAATCAGCTTTAAAATCAAATTGACGATGTTCTGTTAAAACAATCCCGTCAATTTTATTACCTTTTTTTCGAAGAGAACTAATCCATTTCAAATACTGTTCTACAGTAGCTCGAGAATCATCTGAAGCCACAGAGTGACAATGTAGATCAAAATAAAACATTCGGTTAAATCCTAAAATTATCTATAACAATGTATAATCGTTAAACTCATATTATTAGTCCGGAACCTGAGATCCAACAAAGGAGCGAGCCCACTCATCAGCAACTAAAATATCATCAATAGTTGTGGTTTTCTGAGGTATATGGTTGGCCATAGCCATGTCGATTAACCCTTGAATTTCTGTGAACCCAATTTGTTGTGATAAAAACAAATCCACTGCGGCTTCATTTGCTGCAGATGCAACAGCAGGATATGTAAATCCTTGTCGAACGGCACTTAAAGCTATTTCATAACAGGAAAAAGTTTCCTTCTCTAAGGGCTGAAAAGACACCTGCCCAATGTCTAATAGATTAACTCGATTAACAGATTTGTTCGACCATCTCTCTGGATAGGCTAAGGCAAGTTGTACAGGGACTCTCATATCAGGATTTGAAAGCACTGCTTTAACCGATCCATCATGAAATTCTGTTAATGCTCGAACTACACTCTCTGGATGATATAAGACTCTTATTTTATCCAGAGGAACATCATATAAGTAATGAATTGCGCTAACTTGTGTAGCTTTAGTAATCAATGTGGATGAATCTATACTCCGACGCTGGCTTACCTTCCTTGACGGTCTAACCATGGCCTTAAGACCATGGTTTCTAAGTTTCTTTGAATTCAAAGTGCCCCACGTCGATGTAATCGTAACTTGATCAACTTTGTTGACATCTTCGCCCCATAAAGTTTGCCAAACTCCAGCAGGTTCATCATCAAGAGGGAAAATTGTAGATCCTGTCTCTTTTGCAGTTTGCTTAAGTAGGTCTCCCATTATAAACAAGCATCCGATATTTCCTAAAGCAACATCTTTTCCTGATTTGACTGCTTCCCACGTAGCTCTAAGACTAGACCTACCCACATTAGCAATAAATACGAGATCAATATCTGGGGAAGTAACCAGATCTTTTGCCGTTACTACAGTCAGATTCTTTGATTCTTTTTGCCATCGCCCATGAGCAATTGAAACCATACTAGGGTTGTATTTCTCTACCTGTTTTTCAAGTAGATCGATATTTGAGCCAGTGCCCAGTCCCACTATTTGGACATCTTCGTTGATACTATCTATCACGCTTAATATAGTTTGGCCAAGGGATCCAGTCGAACCCAGAACAGCTATTTTCAAAGGCTTTTTCGTCATTTCTTATAGACTATCTTTCATCAAATTTTAAAGATTATTAAGTTTGTCTGAAATCAGCCCATGAACATGTTCTTTAACAGATTCAATACTAATTGTATCGACCACTTCAGATACAAAAGCTCGGATAAGTATGTTTCTTGCTTCTTTTTCGGGAATACCTCTACTCATTAAGTAAAAAATAGCATCCTCATCTATTTGGCCACACGCCGCTCCATGCCCACATAGCACATCATCACAGTACACCCAAAAAGCTGGTTTAGTATCAGCCTCAGCTTCATCAGATAAAAGAAGATTCTTGTCTACTTGATTAGCATTAACTTTAGCAGATTTTTCTCGAACAATAATACTCCCGTGGAACACTGATCTGGATTTACCATCCAAAATACCTTTGTATATTTCTTTACTATCGTTATGGCCAACAACATGGTCAATTACTACCTGATTATCAATATGTTGAGATCGGCTGACTATATATGCACCATTAATTTTAGCTGATGCACCTTCACCAATCATGCGTATATTAAGATTATTTCTCCCTATATCAGCTCCAATATCCAAGTTCATTGACTGAAATGAAGCATTCTCATTAACCTCAACATCAGTTGAAGAAATATAGTATGTATTTTCGTTATATAACTGGTTCTTAAAATAATTTAATACAGAACCTGGTCCAACAATAATCTCCGTAACTGCGTTAGAGAAGTGGTTCACGTTACCAATAGAAACATAAGTCTCCATTACAGATATCTTACTATCTCTACCCGTAACAATAAGCACTCTAGGAATAGTGAAACTCTTTTGATCGTTATCTGTAGTAATAAAGATAAGTTGAACTAAGGAGTCTACAATCATTTTATCAGGAACATTAACTATTGCCCCCTGATCCAAAAACGCTGTGTTCATTGCAGTAAAAACATTTGTTTTGTAGTCAGAGTATCTAGACATATGATTATGTATTAATTCTTTATCATCTTGGTCTTCGTGTTGAAGATGCCTTATAACAGAGCCGTCTTTCGTACTATCAATACTTGAATACCGCTCTGAATATTGTCCATCAACAAATACCATATGGGATCCATTATTCGATTCAGGCACTAACACCCTATTAATAGTCTCTTCGATTAGATGATCATCTAATTTATTTTTAGGATCTTTTAGCTCTAGATTTGATTTGTATGCTTCACGGACTATAGGTCGAATATCGGTATACTTCCAGTCTTCATTACCTTTACGGTTAACTGGAAACCCAAGATCAATCATTGATTTTAAAGCATCGTCTCGAATCTCACTGACCCAATCAGACTTATCTTTAAAAAGATCTAATTCTACCAAACGATTAAAAGTATCTTCATATGATTTAGTATTATTCTGAGTCATGATTATTCTTGCTATTATCCTCACCACTGATTATTTCATAAAATATAAAATCTACGTTACTCAATTGTTTATCCCACAGCACCTTCAAGGTTCATCTCTAAAAGCCGAGTCGCTTCTACCGCAAATTCAAAAGGTAAGTTCTTAAATACTTGTTCACAAAAGCCATTAATAATCATTGAATGGGCTTTCTCAATAGATATACCTCTAGAGTTACAATAAAACAATTGATCTTCACTGACTTTTGAAGTGAAAGCTTCATGCTCTAAATAGGCACTTTTATTTTTAACTTCGACATACGGTGTTGTATGAGCACCACATTCATCTCCAATCAATAGAGAATCACATTGTGTGAAATTCCAAGCATTTTCAGCACCAGGATTTATTCTTACAAGCCCACGGTATGTATTTTGGCCATGTCCAGCAGAAATACCTTTAGATATTATCGTGCTCTTTGTGTTCTTCCCTATGTGTGTCATTTTACTACCGGTATCAGCTTGCTGATATCCTTTTGCTAAGGCGACTGAGTAAAACTCGCCCACTGAATAATCTCCTTGCAGAATCACGCTTGGATATTTCCATGTGATCGCAGATCCAGTCTCTACTTGAGTCCATGATATTTTGGAACGCTTCCCTAAGCATTTTCCTCTTTTTGTAACAAAATTAAATACCCCACCTTTGCCGTTTTCGTCTCCTGGGTACCAATTTTGAATCGTAGAATATTTAATCTCGGCGTCGTCCATAGTGACAAGTTCTACAACCGCTGCATGTAATTGATTCTCATCTCGAACGGGAGCACTGCAACCTTCTAGATAGCTAACATACGAACCTTCATCAGCAATAATTAATGTTCTCTCAAATTGACCACTCCCTTCAGCGTTAATCCGAAAGTAAGTAGTCAATTCCATTGGGCATTTCACTCCTTTTGGAACATAGCAGAATGACCCATCTGAAAACACAGCTGCATTAAGAGCCGCATAAAAATTATCACTATATGGGACTATTGATCCTAGATATTTACGTACAAGCTCAGGATGATTTTGTACTGCTTCGCCAAAAGAGCAGAAAATAATTCCCTTCTCTGCAAGACTCTTTTTAAAGGTTGTTGCTACCGACACACTATCAAAAATAGCATCAACAGCTACACCTGCCAACATTTTCTGTTCCAGTAACGGTATACCGAGTTTTTCAAAAGTTTTTACTAACTCTGGGTCAACATCATCCATACTATCAAGTAACACTTTTGGTTTTGGAGCAGAGTAATATATAATATTTTGATAATCTATCGGATCATGCTTAATATTTGCCCATTCTGGTACATCCCCAGAATCAACCATTGATTCCCAATATCGAAAAGCTTTAAGTCGCCATTCCAATAACCATTCAGGTTCTTCTTTTTTTGCTGATATCCATCGAACTGTATCTTCATTCAGTCCTGGGGGAAGACTCTCAGATTCAATATCTGTAACGAAGCCGTATTTATAATCCTGGGCCGCAATATCTTTTACAATTTTATTGGACTGGTCAGTTTCATTAGAGTTAGTACTCATAAATTACCTTCTATCACAATTTAACTAATATAGATTTTTAATTAATTTTATATACCAAAATTATATGTGTACCCGTATCTGAGTGTCAATCAATATGACAACTTACTAATCTAAAATTGAAACTTATTGGATGTTACTCTACAAATTCTCTCAAATAGGTAGTATATTCAGTTTAGTAGATGTATACGGAAAAAAGATTCTCAGGAGTTCTAGGAAAATGAATGGAAAAAACGAGCACACATTACAAGTAACAGTTTGGTACGACTATATATGACCTTGGTGCTATATCGGCCAGGATAGGGTCGAAAAGTTGAAAGAGGAATTTAATGTAGAAATCGATTATCGAGCATTTTTCTTAAGGCCTGATTTACCTGTTGAAGGAATTCCCAGACCTGAAAAATATAACAACCCAGACAGCCCCGTTCAAAGGGCAGCTGAAGAAGCTGGAATCAAAATGACTAGACCTGCAATAGTTCCCTATACAAGGCTAGCTCTAGAAGCAACAGAATCAGCTAAAATGATGGGTGTAGGTGAACTATTTCATGAAGCCACTTATAAAGCATATTGGGAAGATGGTGTTGATCTAGGAAAGATTGAAACTCTAAAGAAGATTGCTGAAGATTTGGGTGTTGACTGGAATAGAATGTCAAAAGACATCGAGAATCGAGTTTACAAGGATGAAGTAGAAAGCCAGTATGAACAAGCCTTACAGGTAGGCGTAACAGGGATTCCAGCATATGTGATCGGTAAATATTTCTTCACCGGAGCACAACCTTATGAAATCTTCAAACAAGTTGCAGAAAAAGCCTTAGCAGAGCTTGAAGATCCACCTGAAGATGCACACGAAGGTCACGAAGGTCACGAAGGTCACGAAGGTCACGAAGGTCATGATCATGAAGGTCACGAAGAATAGTAAATAGAAAATGACATGGAGAAATTTACGAGTACACGCTTCGAAAAAATTGTTCGCCACCCAATAAGGGCAGGGAGTAAAAGGCTAACTGTTAACCCCATCCGAACTGCCCCCAGATGGAAAACACCTTTATGGGGTCTTATTTTAGCATTCAGTGCTGGAATAGGAATAGGAACAATCCTTTTGATGCTTCCGATATCTTCAGCTTCGTCCCAAAGTTCTAACTTCATCGACGCTTTATTTACGGCTACTTCTGCAACCCTTGTAACCGGGCTCATAGTTCAGGACACAAGCCTATATTGGTCATTTTTTGGCCAGGCGGTTATTCTAACTTTAATCCAAATTGGCGGGTTAGGTTACATGACTGGCTTAGTATTTATTGTTATGGCAGCTGGCCGTAGAGTGTCATTAAACCAAAGGAAAGCTCTACGGATTATTATGGGCGGAGGAATGCTAGGCAAGATTGATTTAGAAGCAAAAAATATACTGCTAGTATCTATAGCCATTCAGGTATTAGGGATTATCCTTTTATTGTTTGCGTTTTCAATGAACAACCCAGATCTTAAAGAGTCACTTTGGCAAAGCGTATTCCACTCTATTTCAGCGTTCCAAAATGCAGGTTTTGATATAACAGGTGGATCAGGTAGTTTTACAGAATTCAGATCAAATCCTTTAATGATGATGACTATAACAATATTATCGTTTTTAGGAGGCACAGGAATTAATGTAATAATTGCAATAATATTAATTCGAAGATGGCAACCGCTAAACTTAGATATAAAACTAATAGTAGTTGGCTTTGTTATTGTCGCCTCAACTGGATTTTTATGTATCCTTATGGCAGAGTGGAATAACCCTTTAACCTTAAAAGGAGTATCCCTCTCACAGAAACTTTTAGACACTTTTTATCTCTCTATAGGAGCTAGGACTTCCGGTATAACTTCAATCCCCATGTCAAACCTTAAAGACTACTCTCTATTTCTTCTATCAGGATTAATGTTCATCGGTGGAGCAGCAGGTTCGATGACCGGTGGAATTAAGCTAGGCGTTTTTTCAATAATCTATTTCTCAATATGGTCAAGTCTAAAAGGAGGTTCACGAACATTAGCTTTTAAAAGAGAAATCCCTGATATCCAAGTAAGAAGATCTTTTGCGGTTGTGGCAGTCTCGGTATTATATATCATAGTCGCAACGTCTTTACTTAGCTTTTTTGAAAAAGCTCCTTTCATTGATATTTTATTCGAAACAGTCTCAGCATTTGGGCTGGTAGGTTTATCAACAGGAGTAACTCCTGATTTATCAATCATGGGAAAAATTATCACCATCTTATCAATGGTTATGGGTAGGTTAGCCCCAGTATATATAGCTTTAGAACTAGTACGAAGAGAAAATGCGCCTTTATATCGCTTCCCTCAAGAAGACGTTAGGATAGGATGATTACCAATTTTTTAGAATCAATATAATAGATTTAAGGAGATAGATAATGACAGGCCAACAAGTTGTCGTACTAGGTTTAGGCCTATTCGGTGCGAGTGTAGCAAGAAACCTATACCAACAAGAACATCAAGTTCTTGGTATAGACATGAACGAAAGAATTATTCGTGAGATAGCACCTCAAATTACTGAAGCCGTCCAAGGAGATGCCACTGACGAAGCAACGCTTAGAGATTTGGGCGTGAATAATTATGATGCTGCGATAGTTGCTTTTGGGGGAGATGTGCCTACGAGTCTCATGGTAACCGTTTTACTAAAAAATCTTGGTGTACCGTATATTGTTGCAAGATCTCACGATGCCTTACATGGTTCAACGCTTCAGCGTATCGGAGCAAATAAGATCATCTCTCCAGAAGAAGAAACAGGAGAGCGCTTGGCCCATAGCCTTGCATATCCAAAAGTTGTCGATTACATGGGTATTTCTAGAAACTATGGCATTAGTAAAATAGCGGCCAGCGAAAATTTGTATGGTAAAACTTTAGAAGAAATTTCAAGTATAGAAAAGAATGGAGCTAATGTAGTCCTTATTAAGAGAGCTGGCAATCAGATTATATACTCACCAGATAGATTCGAAAAAATACTGGAAGGTGACGAACTACTAGTATCAGGTCTAGATGAAGATTTGGAGAACTTAAAAATAGGTTAATCGATACGCTTCGTGTTGCCCCCCCCAACCTAAAGGTCCCTCTTTTCATTAATCTATTTGAATTGTTAAGAAACATAATATTCGCGTATAATATAAGCAATTATAGTTTAGGAGTAATCATTATGAGCCAGATTAGTGAACATGTATTTCAATGTCATATACCAGATAAGCACTATATGCACCCTGGAGGGACAAACATATATTTCATTGGGGATCCCAAAAGTGAAATGCTTATGCTTGATACTGGTGAACATGATCGCTCATGGACCAACCAAATCCTTGATTACTGGAAATCCGAACTAAATTCCCCAAAGATTACAGCAATACTTATTTCACATGGCCATCAAGACCATATTGGTGGTATAGATCGGATTCAAGAAGCAGTGTCTGCACCGGTAAGATGTCACCCTAAACTCGCAAAAGAACTAAGACGGGTATTGTCCGACGACAACGCAGTAATCCCGCTTAAATCAGGAGAAATGCTCAAAACAGGAGGAGGTGTAAAACTGAAATCATTTTTTACACCTGGACATGCAATCGATCATGTTTGCTATAACCTATCAAAAGAGCGCGTGCTGTTTACCGGAGACACTATACTTGGAGCTTCCTCATCCTCGGTAATGGACCTGAGTGAATACATGAAAACTCTGGAACGTCTATCGAAAATACGTGTTGAAACCATATGCCCAGCCCACGGACCTGTAGTCCCTTCACCTAAAGGTAAAATGCTAGCTAAAGGTTATATTAAGCATAGGAGTATGAGAGAAGAGCAGGTAATATCCACATTAAGAGAAGGAATTTCCGATGTGGAATCTATTCGGAAAAATATTTACCCTAAAAACCTCAAAAAAGATCTCCATAAAGCAGCTTCCGGAAACATCAGAACTCATCTTAAAAAGCTTGTAAAAGATGAAAAAGTCGAAGAGATAGAAGCAACCTATAAAATATTAGAATGATCACGCCTATCACAAATAGATTGAATAATGAATGTATTTTTTGTCGAATACGAGACCGCGAAATGGATTCACAGATAATACTGGAAAACGAATTTATTTTTGCGATAAATGATATAAATCCGAGAGCCGAAAAACATTTACTTATTATATCTAGAGATCATATAGAAAAAATTGATTCACTGAGTTCATCCCAGATTTCAGTAGTATCAGAAATGGTTATAGCAGCTAAAAAACTGGCACATGATCTAGCAATAACCCAAAGTGGATATAGGTTGACGATAAATAATGGTCCAGATGCTAATATGACTGTAGCGCACCTACATATGCACCTTCTTGGTGGCCAACAGCTCGGAAAAGAAGGTTAAATTATTTTCTATATAGGAAATATATTGAGAATTAGACTAGACATCCGGATTAATTATGGATAACCCCATCAGCAAATTAGATTCTCTATTGAAACAAATATTTAAGAAGCAAGATAGTTTCTCCCAATATCCATTTAAAAGGGTACTAGTCCCAGTTTCAGGGTTTGAAATTGACCAAGAGGCTATCACTTTAGCTATGGAAATAACAAAGCCTGAGGGGGTTATCTTTGCAGTCTATGTAAGCCAAATTCCACTTGATATGCCATTATCAGCTTTGTCCCAGAGGGAAGTAACTCAAGGAGAGTTGACGTTAAACCGTATAAAATCTGCAGCCCTGAAGGATAAAAAAATTGTTGAAACAGAAATGCTCCAAGCGAGAGCCGTAGGACCAGCCTTATTACTTGAAGCCGAAGAAAGAAATATTGATTTAATTATTATGGGAACACAATACACAAAACATCATGGTGTTTTTTCTCTTGGAGAAATTGTCCCGTATGTTTTAGAAAATTCCTTAAAACCAGTGTGGATTTTAAGAGGATCAAGAGAAGGTATAATAGGATGAATATTTTAATCATGGGATGTGGAAGAGTGGGATCTTCATTAGCTTCTAGTTTCAGCCAAAAAGGGCATACCGTAATAATTCTAGATATTAATTCTACAGCTTTCCAAAGGTTACCAGCTGATTTTGAAGGGACTGCAATTGTCGGAAATGGCACAGATCAAGATACATTAACTGGTGCAAACGTTAATGATACCGATGTTTTCTTGGCTTTAACTCAAGGAGATAATCGAAATTTGATGGCTGCTCAAATTGCCAAACATATTTTCAAAGTCCCCCGTGTTTTATCAAGAGTATATGATAAAAACAGGGCTGATATTTTTGCAAAATTAGGAATCGAAACGTTTAGTTCAACATATATCATGTCAAATATGATTGAAGATATTGTTATTAATCCAGAAACAAACGAAGAGAAATCGAATTTATAGAGGAGTAGGCAGTTGTATATAATTGTTGTGGGTGGTGGAAAGATCGGATTCGCATTATCTCAATCACTCCTATTGAATGGGCATGAAGTTCTCTGTATCGAACAAGATGCTCAACGTAACTCGATAAACTCGAAATCCCTTGGTAGTGCATCTTTTATTGGAGATGGATGTGAAGTGAGCGTTTTGGACAAAATTGGCGCCAGCAGAGCAGATGCCTTGATTGCTACGACAGGTGATGATCAAGATAACTTAATTACATGCCAAATAGCCAAACATAAGTTCGGAGTACCTAAAACAATTGCCCAAATTAATAACCCTCAAAATCGTGACATCTTTAGAATACTGGGAGTCGATGCAACCGTGAATATAACCGAGGTTATAATGTCCCAAATCGTGCAGGAAATGCCAGAACATCCTCTAGTTCCGGTATTAAGTTTACAAGGAACTGGCCAAGAGTTATGTCATGTAGATATAACCACAAATTCATCAGTAATAGGGAAGCAGTTAAACCAAATTGAATTACCAGGACTAAGTAGGATTGCATTAATAATAGATAAAAATAGGGAAGTTAAAATTCCGTCTGATACGATGATACTCAGATCAGGTGATGAGATTATCGCTGTCACTCGGCCTGAGGACGAAGAAAATTTACGTATATTATTAACCGGAGATAATTAAGAGCTTATTCACTCGTATCGTTCGACTGAGATTTGGCCTTCTCAACCCAATCTTCCATTTCTTTGCGAGCTCTTACAGCAGCTTCACGACCTTCATATATAGCATCCCGCAAAGCTTCTTGACCTGTATATCCTAAATCACGAGCTTGCTTCTTCATATCAGCAGTTTTTTCATTTAACTCAGACCTAACTTCTTCACCAGATTGCGGGGTAAACAAAACCCCCAAAATTCCTCCAAATATAGTACCTGCTATAAATCCAACTAAAAATGGAAGTGAACTATTACCTTCTTCTTCTTTAGACATTAAATTTAACTCCAAATATTATAATCAATTAAACTCTATTATTACTCAGAAATCCTATAATTCATATAGCTATCCATGGGTTAAATATTAAACCAATTCGTTGAACTATTTTTTGCTAAACAAACTATTAATCATCTTATACACTTTCCTAATACCACTGTAAAAAGTAAAAGGTGAAGTTAAAGGTTTTAAAAAAGTTTCAAGGCTACTATTTTCCACTGCCTTTAAGGCTTTCAAGGCAAGTTCTAATGCTTTTTGCAACTTGGAAATAAATCTATAAATTATGAAAAATAAGCAGAGTGCTGCTACACCAAATGTAATAACAATCACATCTCTAATCGTACCAATTATTTCAAGAGTATCCATTTGAATTCCATTTATCCTTTTCGTATTAGAAATGAGGAAAATAGATATTAAACTCCTTTTTCAACCATGAAAAGTGCTAGATCAGCAACTCGACAACTGTATCCCCATTCATTATCATACCAAGCTACAACTTTAACCATATTACCTTCTATCACCATTGTAGACAAAGAATCTAGAATCGCACTATGCGGATCTCCTCTATAGTCAGAGCTTACAAGGGGATCTTCACTATAATCAAGAATGCCTTTTAACGAAGTCTTCGCTGCTTCTGCAAATACTTTATTAACTTCTTCCACCGTTGTAACGCCATCAATTTCAGCTGTGAAATCTACAATAGAAACCGTAGTTGTTGGAACTCGAAAGGCCATTCCATGAATTTTACCTTCCAACTCTGGTAATGCCAGTGCAACCGCACGGGCAGCACCAGTCGTAGTAGGTACAATGTTAGCTCCCGCTGTTCGAGCACGCCTTAAATCACCATGCACCTGATCTAAAATATTCTGATCATTAGTGTAGGAATGAATTGTAGTCATAAGGCCTTTCTTAATTTTAAAATTATCATTAATAACCTTTGCAACTGGCGCTATACAATTCGTAGTACATGAAGCATTAGAAACAATTGTATGTTGTTTCGAATCATAAATAGAATCATTTACTCCAAGAACTATTGTTAAATCTTCGCCTTTTGCAGGTGCTGATATAATAACCTTTTTTGCTCCGCCTTCAATATGTCCTGCAGCTTTACTTGCATCGGTAAAAATACCTGTGGATTCAATTACAATTTCGACCCCCATATCGCCCCAGGGTATTTTAGACGGATCTCTTTCAGAAACCACGCGGACTTCGTGACCGTTAACAATTAAACTATCTTCTGTTGATTCAACTTCTCCAGGAAATCTTCCATAGGTACTATCGAATTTTAAAAGATGCGCATTTGTATGAGGACTGGTCAAATCATTTATAGCGACAATTTCCAAATCATCTGGATGCCGATCCAAAATCGCTTTGAATACCTGTCTCCCAATTCTGCCAAATCCATTTATACCAATTTTAGTTGCCATTAGAAATCGCCTCCTATCACCTTAGTTAAATTCTAACAAAACTTTTACCAAAGTATCAGTGATCTACCGGATATAAACCGTTTTCCAACATAAAAACTTAATCCTCAAACCAATTAATAGACCTTATAACTTTAATATCCGAATAGTCTTTTAATATATCTCGGACAGATTCTTGAATAAGCGACCATTCCTTCCCTTGATAGATATCTTTATTAGACATTTTTTTATGTTCTTCATCTTTAAAAGATCGAACCCATACAAATTTATCTGGGTCTGAAGAAGGAATAAAAGACCCATGGATAGAAACATCATATTTAAAATGAAGGGGGGCAATTTTCGTATTAAATAGTCTAATCCAGTCACTCATTCTTCCAGACTCAATAACGTAAGTCCTTAATTCTTGGATTTCTTTTTTTTCTTCATTCTTTATAAGATATTTATATGGTTCCCAAAACTCATTGTTCTCTAAAAGTGTCTCACTTCTATTATCTAACATACCTCTTATACGATCTTGGATTCTGACCCAAGGTAATCCTTCATAAATCAATAATCTTGTCTTCTCTCGATGCTCAGCATTCTTGAATGCTCTAAACCAAATAAATTCATTCTCTCCAGAACTATTAATACCGCTACCTAAAAGGTGAGCACCATTATCCTTATTTATGGGGATCACTTCATTATTAAACGCATCGATCCATTCTCTCATTAACCCAGGTTTCACCTGATAACATCTTAATTCTATTATTTGGTCTCTCTCTGTCATATATAACCCCTTTTAGTTATTAGAATAAAGAAACGCAGTATTACCAGCGTATACTGCGCGATCACCAAGAATTTCCTCGATTACAAGCAGCCGATTATATTTAGCTGTTCGCTCTCCACGGGCAGTAGCTCCTGCTTTGATTTGACCAGATCTCAGGCCCACCGCTAAATCAGCTATAGTAGTATCCTCTGTCTCTCCAGATCGATGACTAATCATAGTAGAAAAAGACTGTGACTGTGCTAATTTTATCACGTTCAGAGTTTCACTCAACGTGCCAACTTGATTGAATTTTATAAGTATTGAATTACCAGCATTTTCAGAAATACCCTTTTGTAACCTAGTCATATCTGTCACATACAAATCATCGCCAACCAATTGAACTTTATTACCAACTTCTTTAGTAAGTTGTTTCCATCCATCCCAATCGTCTTCAGCCAAACCATCTTCTATACTAATAATAGGGTAATTATTAACAAGATTAGTTAATCTCTCCACCATCTCGAATGATGTCAAAGAAACTCCTTCTTGATCTAATCTATAAGTTCCGGATTCAGAATTCCACAATTCACTAGCTGCAACATCTAAAGCTAGTTTACAGTCTGTAGACGAATTAAAACCTGCAGACTCAATAGCGACTAAAATTAGCTCTATCGCTTCAGAGTTAGATCGTAAATTAGGTGCAAACCCACCTTCATCTCCAACATGTGTTGATAAATTCCTTTCTAAGAGTAGTTTTTTAAGAGAATGGTACACCTCATTACCCATCCTTAAAGCTTCTTTAAAGGAGTTAGCTCCAACTGGTGCAATCATAAATTCCTGGTAATCTGTTGAGCCCACAGCATGAGCGCCTCCATTCAGTATATTAAAAAAAGGTACAGGTAAGAGAGTAGCATTTTCTCCTCCAAAATACTGAAATAAAGGTATTTTCTGCGATATAGCTATGGCTTTAGGTATTGCTAAGGAAACCCCAAGCATCGAGTTAGCTCCAAGGTTCGATTTATTCGAAGTACCATCCAGTTCAATCAATGATTCATCAATAGACGATTGATCCTCAGCGTCCATTCCAAGAATTTTGGACTTTATATCATTGTTAATATTAGAGACTGCATTCTCAACTCCCATACCTCTGTATCTATTCATATCTAAATCACGCAATTCAAGAGCTTCATGAACACCTGTGCTTGCTCCTGAAGGAACTGTTGCGATTCCTACCGACCCATCGGACAGGGTAACTTCAGCTTGAACAGTAGGGTTTCCTCTGGAATCCATGACTTCTCTACCACGGACGTTTGCTATTATAACCATTTCATAAATCCCTCACACATTAAATCATACTAGATTTATTTATTATTAATTAAACTCATTCATGGCTCTTTCGATGCCTTCATCGATCAATTTTTCAATACATTTAACCGCTTTATCAATAGCAGAATCCAATACAGTTCTTTCACTCCTGGCGAAATCACCTAAGACAAAATCGATCATTCTTGACTGGCTAATATGAGATTCAGAACCGATCCCAATTCTTAATCTAGGAAATTGGTCAGTACCCAGAGAACTAATGACTGACTTAATACCGTTATGCCCGCCCGAACTCCCATCCGGTTTCAATCTAATCGTACCAAGTGGTAAATCTTTATCGTCATAAATTATAAGAAGTTCTGAAGATACGTCGGTCGAAGTTTTCAATATATCGACAACTGCATCTCCACTATTATTCATATATGTTGTCGGGAGAGCAAGTATTATATTATGCTTACCAATACTAGTTTTTGCTGTCACTGAGTTTTTCCGCCGATTATTTATCAACACGTCGTTCTGGTGTGCAATTTTAGACAATACCATAGCACCTGCATTATGGCGGGAATTAACATATTTATCACCAGGATTTCGTAATCCAAAAATATAGATATTAAAACTCCTTTCATGTTCAATAAAGCTAGTACCCTAGAGTGAATTGATCGTTAGTGATGATCAATTATCAGGTTAGAAAACTCATCTTCATCCAAAATTGTAATTGATAATCTACGTGCTTCTTCCAGTTTATTACCGGGATTCTCTCCTGCGATCAAATAATCAGTGTCACGAGTAACTCGTGTTTGTAATTTAGCTCCTAATAATTCAATCTTTAGTTTAGCTTCGGCTCTTGAAAAATTAAAAAGTGTACCAGTTATTACAATATTTATATTTGCCAAATAAGAGGCAGTTTCGGGTTCAGGGGGGGGGGCAAAATTCAGACCAGAAATACGCAACTTTGCAATCATTTCAGCATTATTTGAGTTCATAAACCATCGTTCAAGACTGGCAGCAATTTGAGGACCAACATGTTGAACACCAATCAAATCATCACTAGATGCTCTAATTAGATTATCAATATTTTTAAAGTGAGCACAAATTAATCTTGAGGTCTCTATCCCAATATGATGAATCCCCATTCCAAAAAGAACCTTTTCAAATGGTTGCTCTTTGGAATTATTAATCGATCTCAATATTTTGGTACCAGTTTTTTCTTGCATGCGATCCATGCTGACTAAATCTTCTAGAGTTAGGTCGTAAAGATCGGCAACATTACCAATCAATTTAGCATCTAATAATTGTCTAACAAGATTTTCTCCTAACCCGTCAATATTCATAGCTGATCGTGATACAAAATGATTTATTAGTTGATATGTTTGAGACGGGCACTCATTATTTCTACAGCGGTAAGCTGATTGATCAGTTACCTTTTTAATTATTGAATCGCAATCAGGGCATCTTTCAGGCATAGCGAAAATTACTTCAGTGCCTGTCCGGGCTTCTGGAATAGATCTAATCACCTTAGGAATAACATCACCAGCTCGAGTTATTTCCACAAGATCACCAATTCGTATATCTTTATCGATAATGTAGTCTAGATTATGCAAGGTGGCAGAGCTAATCTTAACCCCGCTAATTCTCACAGGATCTAAATCAGCATAAGGCGTTAAAACCCCGGTCCGCCCAACATTTACACCTATATTTATGAGTTGGGTCGTAGTATTTTCTGACGGAAACTTATAAGCCACCGCCCATTTAGGTTCACGCCCAATTACACCTATAGTTTCTCTAAGATCAATTTCGTTGACCTTAACCACCACTCCATCACAGGCGTAGTTCAAAGTATCATATTTCGCAGACCATTCTTGAAAGTACTCTTCTATTTCTTGTACGTTCTGTACTAATCTGTTGTTGTTATTAACTTTAAAACCAAGGCTGTTTAGCCAATTTAATAGTTGATTTTGATATTGTGGAACCTCTTGATCTGACCATCCAACACCATATATATATATATCCAAAGGCCTCTCTGCAACAATAGACGCATCCAATAACCTTAAACTTCCAGCTGCAGTATTCCGAGGACTAGCATATGGATCAAGCCCTTGTGATTTCCGTTTAATGTTTAATAGATCAAATTGATCAATTGGAAAAAGTACTTCTCCACGAACCTCTAAAATAGGCGGATAATCAGTACCTATCAGTTTTAGCGGTATGCTCTTTATCGTTCGCAAGTTGTTTGTAACATCTTCACCTCGAAGTCCATCTCCTCGAGTTGCTCCTTTTACAAAAACACCATCTTCATAAATAAGTGATACTGCTAGCCCATCATATTTCAACTCACAAAAATAGTTATATCGATTTTCAGATAGTTTTTTTAATATTCTATTGTCCCAATCATGTAACTCTTCTTGGCCAAAAACATTTCCTAAACTAAGAAGAGGAATCCTATGAGTTATGGTTGGAAATTGTTTAGATGGCTTACCTCCAACTCTTTGAGTCGGTGAATCTAGTGAGATTAATTGAGGATTATCAGATTCTATCTTTCTTAACTGATTCATAATTCCATCGTATTCAGAGTCGCTAATTTCTGGAGAATCATTTATATAATAAAGATGATCATGATGCCGAATCAAATTTCTCAATTTATCTAATAAGGCCTCTATATTTTCAATTTGCCCTTTCAATATCTAAGACCCTTTCTTTGAAAAAATGATCGCTGCAAACGCTACTTAAATATGAGCCACTCTTACATCATCAACATCATCAATGTTTCTAATATTATCCAATTCTTTCTCTTCAATAGCCTCATCTAAGCCTAGAACCGTCATTGCAGGGCCCATCGATTTTTCTCTGCTCACTTGCATTGATGCTATGTTAATTCCAATAGAACCAGTCACCGTCCCAATATTACCGATCATTCCAGGTCTATCTGTATGATTAATCATTATCCATGGCTTCCCGGATGGCACGATATCAACCCTGTAAGATCCAATTTGAACAATATGTACTTCATTATTAGTTAAACTACCTTTTACCACTGAGGATCCTGTATTTGATTTAGTCTCAACAGTGATAAGGCTACTATATGAGTCTTCAAGTTCTTCATCTTTAGTTTCAGTAATTTTTAATCCATGTTGTTGAGCCTTAATATTCGCATTAATAACATTAATTTTTTCATCCGTACTTTGTTCTAAGAATCCGCGAATAGTATTTGCTGTTAAAATAGAAGTGTCAAACCTAGCTATATCTCCACTAAAAGTAATATCCAGTGAGGCTGGTTGCCCTGCCAATAATTGTGACACTAGTCTTCCTACTGAGAATGCTACTGGTATAAAGGGAGATATCTCTTTCACAGTATCTGCGGGTATTAATGGTGCATTTATCGCATATGCAGGAGTTCTACCTTGAATTACATCCAACATCTGCTGAACTACTTGAGTTGCTACTCCAGTCTGTGCTTCAGAAGTAGATGCACCTAAGTGAGGGGTTAAAACCAAATTAGGATGATCCCTTAATTTATTAGGAGCCGGAGGTTCATTTACAAAAACATCTAATGCTACACCACCCAAGGCTTCATCATGAAGGGCTTGCAGAGCCGCTGATTCATCTACCAATCCTCCTCTGGCACAATTAATTAAATAAGATCCTTTCTTCATCATTTCTAGTTCCATTTTCCCTATAAGAAATTCTCCATCTTTACGCAATGGAGTGTGTAAGGAAATTATATCTGAAGTTCTCAATAATTCTTCAAATGTTACAATCTGGACTCTTATTTTATTTGCATGATCCTCAGCTACAAATGGATCAAAAGCTACTATTTCAACATCAAAAGCTAGAGCTCTACGAGCAACCTCAGTCCCAATTCTTCCCAGCCCAATAAGGCCGAGTCTTTTTCCTTTGAGTTCTCTACCCATAAACTGGCGTCTTTCCCATAAATTTTGAACCATAGATGAATGGGCTTGTGGAACATGCCTTGCTAAAGAAAGAATCAATGCCATCGTGTGTTCTGCTGCTGCAATTGTATTTGAGGAAGGTGCATTAACAACGACGATCCCTTTTTCAGTAGCCTTCACAATATCTATATTATCAACACCAACACCGGCACGCCCTACAACTTGTAGGTTTATACCTGCATCAAGCACATCTTTAGTAACTTCAGTTTCACTACGAACCACTATACCGTCATATTGATCAATGATCGCAACTAGTTCATTTTGAGATAAACCTGTTTTTATATCCACTTGAATATCGTTAGATTCAAACAGATCTATTCCAGCTTGAGCGATAGGATCCGCAATAAGAACTTTCATATTCTCCTCCCGAGATCTCTATTTAATTGTAGCTACTTCTCTTAAGACTGCCAAAGCTTCATCAATCTCAGCATCAGGTATATATCCCAAATGGCCTATCCTGAAAATCGAACTTGACAGTTTACCTTGACCGCCAGCAAAAACAACTCCTCGGGACCTAGTTTGTTTACGTAATTCTTGACCATCAATACCCTCAGGAACATTAATAGCTGTAACCGTATTAGAACAATAACTCTCGTCTATTGGGAAAAGGCTAAACCCCATAGATTTCACAGATTGTCTTACTTTATTGCCTACCTCTTGGTGTCTCAAGTGAATATTTTCTAAGCCTTCTTCTACCATTAATTTTAAAGATAAATTCAATGCATTAAACAGTGACAGTGCAGGTGTCCAAGGCGTTTGACCACGCTCAGAATAATTTCTAGCCGCTTGTAAATCGAAATAAGCTCGAGGCATCGTTGCCTTAGAATTTGCTTCCCACGCTCTCTCACTCATACTAACCATTGCTAACCCTGGTGGCACCATCCAACCTTTTTGAGATCCAGTAACAACAACATCAAGATTCCATTCATCAACAGGGCATGGCAAAGATCCTAGGCTACTAACAGCATCAACAATAAGTAATTTATTATATTTTTTCACCTCTTCTGATATTTGTTTTAGTGGATTAGTAACCCCGGTTGAAGTTTCATTATGAGTCACTAGAACAGTTGTGATTTTTTTATTTTCTTTTAATATAGTCCCAACTTCCTCAGGAGAAGCTGTAGAGCCCCATTCTTTCCTTAACCATATGACGTTAGCACCATAAATCTCAGCTATTTTCCCTAGCCGCTCACCAAAAGATCCAATCGAAATAGCGAGAACTGTTTCACCAGGAGACAAGCAATTCACAACCGCTGCCTCAATTCCTCCAGAACCTGATGCTGACAAAACTAAAACGTCATTTTGCGTCATGAAAAGTTTTTTCAAATTATCTGTTATTTCGGGTAACATCCCTGCAAATTCAGGCCCACGGTGATCAACCATGGGTTGTAGCATAGCTTCCATAATTTCATCGGGAATTGGTGTCGGCCCTGGTGTCCTTAAGTTCACTTAATTAAACTCCTATTATATTTTTTTCAATGTGGAAAATAATCATATCTCTAATCTTCTAAGTATATGACAGTCCTATAAAGGTCGCTAGGGAATAAATTAATCTTCTAATAAAAAAGGGGATTTATCAGGGCTTAATTGGAATTATTCGCGAAATATACCTTAGTATTCTCGACATCTATTGATATTTGGTCACTTAATTTTTCTGGGCTTTCAAACTTTACTTCATCTCTGAGGCGTTCATGAAATTCCACTTTAATCATTTTCCCATAAATAATATCATTGAAATCTAGTATATATGTTTCAACAGATATAACTTTATCGCCAAAAGTGGGATTGTCTCCAACATTAGTAACTGATTCATATGTTATTGAATCGATTGTCGTAGAAGTAATATATACCCCATCCAAAGGTAATGCCCTTTTTATCGGTATTTTTAAATTGGCTGTCCGGTATCCTATTTGTTCTCCTCTTTGGTGGCCTTTTTCAACAGTTGCTGTAATAGAATACTTTCTTCCTAGCATTTTACTAGCTAAAGCAACATCTCCTTCTTTCATAATCACTGACCTAATTAATGAACTACTAACTCGATCTGAATTGTTTGCGTATCCTTCAAGAGATTCCACTTGAAAACCTAATCTCTCTCCGATTTCTGTCAAAACTGATATAGTTCCAGCCCGTTTATACCCTAAGGCAAAATCAGGTCCTACTATTAAGTGTTTTAAATTAAGATTATCGAGTAGCAATTTTACAAAGTCTTCTGCATTAACATTGGCTAATCCTCTATCAAATGTTAACGGGACAACAATATCCAAACCCAAAGATTCAAGCAGTTTACAACGCTCGTCTACTGAAACCAAATAGTGAAATGTATTTTCCGGTCTTAGAATCTCACGGGGGTTTTCTTTAAACGTAATGCAACCCGCTAAATAATTGTTAGCCTTGGCTATATTAACTACTGATGAAATAATTTTTTGATGCCCACGATGAACACCATCAAAAGTACCAATCGTTAGTACAGTATCATCAGTTATCTGGACATTTTTAAGTTCGTCTAATGCATTTATTACCAATTCGGCCATTCTCCTACTAAAAATTCATACTAATCAATAATTGGAAGATAATCTAAGTCTTTGTTACTCCTCGATTTCTTAGATTAGATGCGCCCTTCAAATAAACATGCTTAATATCTTCTTTCTTCTTTTCAGTATTCACCAATAGTAATACTCGAATACACAATTCAGGTGCTCCGGGGACGGGTATCTCTGTTGACGATAAAAAAGCGCCATCCGTCCAACCTAACCTAACTCTTGCAGCTTCCGCTGGAAAAGCTGATGTAATATCTGGAGTTACTGTAAATATAGCCGCACCTACATCGTCTTGATCGATATCATTTTCGGAAACTATGTTTTTTAGCAACTCTTCTGTTGCATCTAATATTTCTTCATGATTATCTTGGATTATAGTAGTGGCTCCTCTTATTCCTCTAACTCCAGACATATATACAATCCTTATTAAATATTTTACTCATTATTTTCCGAGACACTCGTCTTTTTTGACAAGGAATTAGCTAATGTTTCTATATACCCTGTTACTGAACCAATTAATTCTTTATCAATATTATCACTAATTAAATCAACAAAAGCGCTACCTACGATTACAGCATCGGCAATTCTAGAAGCATTCTGAACCTGTTCCGGTGTTGAAATACCAAAACCAAGCGCAACGGGTGAACTCGATAAGGTTTTTACCTTTTCGACTAGTTTAACACCTTCGCTACTTATATTGTCTCTAGCACCAGTGACTCCTGCTACGCTCACACAATAGATGAAAGCTCTCGTCTTATTAACTACCTGCTGAATACGCTCTTCTGTGCTTGTAGGGGCAAGAAGATAAATCAAATCCAGTCGGTTTTCAATCAAGTAGCGATCTATAGTGTCTGACTCTTCAGGCGGTAGATCTGGGATTATAAATCCATCAACACCAGCGATTACTGAATTCTTAGCTAATATATCTAATCCATACTGCAAAAAAGGATTGAAGTAACCCATGAGAACTATTGGTATATCGGGAGCATATTCTCTTATCTGCCTGGTGAGATCCAAACAATGATTTAGGTTAATCCCATTCGCTAAAGCAATATTAGATGCATTCTGTATAGTTTTCCCATCTGCTAATGGATCGCTATATGGAACACCTAGTTCAATAATATCTACTCCCGCTTCAATTGCTGCTCTAGCTATAACAGCACTAGTTTTAAAATCTGGGAATCCTACAGTCAAATACATCGTTAGCGCAGCACGATCTTCGCTCTTTATTTGCTGAAAAATTTTATCGATCCTACTCATAAAGTCAAGATTGCCACCATAACACTAATACTATTAAAACCCGAATGTACCATAATAGATGACCAAATTGTACCTGTTCGTTGATAAATATTAACTAAAATGAGCCCAATCACAAAAGTGATAATAGCATTACCTGGTGCAATATGAGCTGCTCCAAATAGTAGAGAGCTTACTATAGACCCTGAAATTACACCAAATCGGGTACGCAAACCCAGATAGAGAAATCCTCTGAAAAACAGCTCTTCACTAAGCGGTGCTACTATAACAGCCACTATTATGAACACTATTAATAACCATCTATCTCCAATAATGTATGTTGTCAGTTCAGTTATTTCTAGTACATCTGATTGAAGAGTATCTAATAGAATAGAATAGATAATAGATATGATAATTGTTTGAAAAATCCCAAACAGAACAATTTTTAATAATATATTCTTAGGCCCTAATTTATAAAAACCCATTTGAGATAATGCGTTTTTATCTCTCCTGATAGTAAAAACCCATACGACAAAAAGCATTGATAGTTGGGTAAGCAAATTAAACAATAGATTTACCCGTACAAAATTCTTTTCATCTGGCAATATAGGCACTTCAGAAACTATCATGTAATAAATAGCTGGGAAAACCAATATAAAGATATTTACCGCAAAAAATGTAAAAATACCTAAAACTACTTCTTTAATGCTCCACGAAGTTTCTTCGTTTAATTGGTAGTCCGATCGATGAGCCACGAGAAAATCCTTTTAATAATTATCTATACATCAGAAGTATTTACACAGGGAATTTTAATATACCGATCGAAATGTTGAAAGAAAAAGTTCAATGTACTGAGCCTTCTGAGCCAATTCTAAAGCTTCTTCATATAAAGTGTTTTTGCCTACTTCTGTGATCTTATATGATCTACGTTTAGGTCCTTTACCTTCTGCTTTAACCCAGGATGATACAACCAAACCATCAGTTTCCATACGCCTTAAGATCCTGTATACGTTCCCAGCGTCTACATCTTGAGGTAAGAACCCTCTAGTCTTAAGTTCATCTAAAATAGCATAACCATGCCTGCTTTTTTCCAAAATCAGTAATAGCACAGTAGGTTGAACTAAACCTAAAGAAGGTAATGATCTCTTATTAGCTTTAGGGGGATCTATATTTTGCACTAACCTTGCCTATATATCATCTCTTTAATCTTATCAATATCAGATAGGGGTAAATTAACAGCTTTTTCATTATCGTCTTCTCTATATTTTAGTTCTACTGAGTTCCCATTCTTTAATGTTCTTGAGCTTACTGTAATCCTTACTGGTATTCCAATTAAATCCGCATCACTAAACTTAACTCCTGCTGTTTCAGACCTATCATCATATAAAATATCAACATTGTTATTCACTAAATCACTATACAAAGATTCTGTCGCAAGAAGAACAGTATCATCATTCTGGTTAAGTCCGATCAAAATAACATCAGCAGGCGATATCGTTTGAGGGAAAATTATACCTTTAGAATCATTGTGGCTCTCAATCGCAGCGCCCAAAAGACGCCCTATCCCAATACCATAACATCCCATCAAAACAGGTTTCTTAACACCATCGCTATCTAAAAAGAAAGCTTCCATGGGCTCTGTAAATGTAGTCCCTAGTTTGAATACATGGCCTACTTCAATACCTCGTTGAATCTTTAACTGGGATCCACATTTAATACAATCTTGGCCAGCCTGGACCCTATTAATGTCGATTATCTCATCAACTTCAAAATCAATCGGGAAATTAACATTTTTATAATGAGCATCGGTTTTATTTGCTCCAGCAATAAAATTTGATACTGGAACTATAGAAGAGTCTCCGATCACACGGAATTTATCGAGTCCAACTGGAGATATAAATCCTTTCTCAAGGCCTTTATCAACCATTTCTTCATCCGAAGCTATTCGTAAGTCAGAGGAATTCAAATAATTGGATAACTTCACTTCATTTACTGTTAAGTCTCCTCTTATCGCTACTAAAATAAGCTGCCCTTCTGTTATATAGACGACTGTCTTCAATATGTTTGATTTTGGTGTGTCCAAAAAGTTACTTAATTGATCAATAGAACTTATGTTTGGCGTGCTAATCTCGGTTCTAGATTCAAGAATTTGATCATTCTGGTCAAATTCTAATATCGACTCTGCCTTTTCAATATTAGCGGCATAATTACATGAATCACATATAATTATTTCGTCTTCTCCAGTATCTGTTAAAAGAATAAATTCTTGCGAATCTTTACCACCTATAGCCCCGCTATCAGCTTCAACAGCTATAACATCCAGTCCGCATCTACGAAAAATATTATGATATGCCTTCACTAACTCTTCGTAATGCTTATCCAAATCGTCTTGCGTTGAATGAAAAGAATATGCATCTTTCATTGCAAACTCTCTTACTCGTATCAAGCCTGCACGGGGACGTGCTTCATCTCTCAATTTAGTTTGGATCTGATATAAAGTTACCGGAAGGTCTCTATAACTTTGTATATGATTTTTTACAAGATCGGTAATAACCTCTTCGTGGGTCGGCCCCAATACGAGATTACGATTCCGCCTATCTTTCAAGCGAAAAAGGGTAGGGCCAAAAGCAGATAACCTGCCACTCTTGATCCATAGATCTTCGGGTTGCAAAGTGGAAAGGAATAATTCTTGACCTCCCACATTATCCATTTCCTCTCTTACTATCGCTTCAATTTTTTTCAACGATCTAAAAGCGAGAGGTAAATAATTAAAAACACCGCTAATAACCTGTCCCAAGAATCCAGCTTTAATTAATAGCCGGTGGCTATCAGTATCCGCATCAGCTGGATCTTCTCTTAAAGTCTTGCCAAATGATCGAGAAAGCCTCATTTTAATCTCTCATTGCTTCTATATACACATAAATCATATAGAATTACACTTTCTCCATCTCTTCAATTAGCGCAGACAAGAATTCTGATTCTGGTACGACACGAACTTTTTTTCCTTTTCTAAAAATAATACCTCTTCCAACACCGGCTGCAATTCCAACATCTGCATCCTTAGCCTCACCTGGGCCATTCACTTCGCACCCCATAACAGCAACTTTAATGGGTTTATCTACTTTTTTGAGAGCCTCATCAACTAAATTAGCGTATTTCACAATATCAACATCAGCACGTCCGCAAGATGGACAAGCAACCAATGTCACTCCTTTTTCTCTTAAATTAAGTGACTTAAGAATTTCAAATCCAGCTTCAACCTCTAACACCGGATCACCAGCAAGAGAAACTCTGATTGTATCTCCTATTCCCATAGACAATAGTGTACCTATTCCTACTGCGCTCCTTATTGACCCATTAAGTGGCGTTCCAGCTTCCGTTATACCTAAATGTAAAGGATATTCAACTAACTTGGAAAGCCTACTATAAGCGTCAATAGTCATGGGAACATCAAATCCTTTAACAGATATTTTAATTTGATCAAAATTCATATCTTCGAGTATCGCTATTTCCCAGAGGGCGGTATTCACCATATGATCTACGACATTATAGTCTTGATCACCTTCTTTACTTGCTTTTGCTAAATCGTTAACCCCATCAGCTAATCTATGAAAATCTCCGGTTTTTCCAATACCGCCAATAGGAGGTAAGCTACCAAAGTTAACTCCTATTCTTATCGGGATAGAGCGTTCTTTCGCTGCTTTTACAACCTGTCTTACTTGATCTTCATCTCTTATGTTACCTGGATTCAATCTCAAGGCATCCACTCCATTTTCAATTGCCTTCAAAGCTAGGCGATGATGAAAATGAATATCAGCAATTAATGGTATGTTGATTTGTTTTTTTATATCAAATAAGGCTTCTGCAGCCTCCATATTAGGAACCGCTGCTCTAATAATTTCGCAACCTGCATCTTCCAAAAGGGAGATTTGGGCCACAGTAGCTTTGACATCCCTGGTATCTGTTTTTGTCATCGACTGTACACTAATAGGAGACTCACCCCCCACTTTTACAGAACCTACACTTATTTGTTTGGTTTTACGCCTATTAAACATCATAAAAATATTTCTTCCCGTACTCTAATTTCTAAACTTCTATATTTTACCATTTTACTCGAATAATAAATATTAGATATTGAATCTCAGTCTTTGTTTAATAACCTGGGTATATCTACTCCAACAGTAACAATAAAAATAAGTGATAATAGAATAATAAATCCCACAAAATGAACTGTTGCTTCCATTTGCGGTGGTATTTTCTTTCCTCTTCTTATAAATTCCAGAAAAAGAAAAGGTAACCGTCCTCCATCAAGCGAAGGGATGGGAAGAAGATTTAAAATACCTAGATTCAAACTAAGAATACCTACTAGATATAAGAATGGTAATAATCCCGCTTCTACTGCTTCTCCTGTAACTTGTGCAATACCTAAGGGACCAGAAATATCAGGCTTTGAATCTCCATTTATCATATTCTTAATTTCATTGAATATTAGGCTTGTATTTGATATTCCCCATTTTAATCCCACGTAAGGAGCTTTCCAAACAGGTATTGATCGTGTTTCTACATTTTCAAGTTTTAATTTAACTCCAATCTTACCTTCATCTTTAGAAGATTTGTCCCTTGGTATTAAAGTTAAATCCATGCTTTTACCTTGCCTATTTATTGATACGGATAATGGATAGCGCTCACTATCGTTCACCAATTCAGTTAAATCATCTAAGGTATCGATTTTTACATTATTGATGAGTACTAAACGATCTCCAGGTTGCAATCCCGCCATCTCTGCTGGTGAATTTACTACTACTGACTCAATTACTAAATCTGCCGACTTAATATCTTGTAAATACAATGACAATCCAGAAAAGATCACCCAAGCTAAAATAAAATTCATTAATGGACCAGCAAAAATAACCAAGAATCTATCTCTTAACCTCTTAGACGCAAAGCCTCCAGGTAAGCCAGGATCAGATTCGCCTTTCAAGCGGACAAAGCCCCCAAAAGGGATTAAATTAAGAGAATATTCAATACCATGTCTATTCAGTGATTTAAACTTTGGAGGAAATCCCAATCCTAGTTCCAGCACCTCAATACCTAAGAATCTCGCAACAAAAAAATGCCCAAGCTCATGAATTAAGACCAAAAAGCTTAACATGAAAAGAAAAGATATTATTGTGATCAATATATCCATCATCCGAGGGCCTCTATTTTCTTCTTCATCTGTGCTCTAGCCCATTGATCAGCTTCAAGTATTTCATCAAGTCCCGGATCTGAAACCGAATCATGCTCATCAAGTACTTTCTCGATTAATGAAGAAATTCGTTGAAAGTTTAAATGACCATTAAGAAAATATTCAACAGCTATCTCATCAGAGGCGTTTAAAACTGCTGGGTATGTTCCACCTGATTCTCCCGCTTGGATACCTATATTAAAACACGGAAATCTCTTACTATCTAAAGGCTCAAAATGTAAAGTTCCTATTGATTCAATAGAGAGCTTAGGGAAATCTGGAACATGCATGAGTCGGTCTGGATAACTTAATGCGAATTGAATTGGTAGTCTCATGTCAGGTGAAGATAGTTGAGCTTTCAAAGTTCCATCATTAAACTCTACAAGTGAATGAAAAATACTTTCTGGGTGAACTATTACATCGATATCACTGTAATTAATATTAAACAGCCAATGTGCTTCAATCACCTCAAAAGCTTTATTCATCAAAGTTGCCGAGTCCAAAGTGACCTTCGGGCCCATTCTCCACGTGGGATGGGCAAGAGCTTGTTCTGGTGTAACAGATTCTAGTTCGGCTAAAGTTTTTCCTCTAAATGGGCCTCCTGAAGCCGTGAGTATGAGGCGACGCAATTCTTTTTTCTCAGTATTTTCTCCAACTAAACATTGCCATATAGCGCTGTGTTCACTATCCACAGGAAGTATATGTGCCGTGTCACTCTCTAGTCTATTTTTAAGAAGCGCTCCAGCCACGACTAAAACCTCTTTACTGGCGAGGGCCACTATTTTGCCCATATCTAACGCTGCAAGGGTAGGTGCCAACGCAGCAAGCCCGGGTATGGCTACAATCACATAATCTACTTGGCTATCAGAGACTAAGTCAGTAATAGGGACTACCTCAGTCATCTCTGGTAACATATTATCACTCAAATCATCGACAAAAAGACTAATACCCCTAGGCTGAAATTCAGATATCTGATCCATTAGATTTTTTGACATAGAGCCAGCAGCTAATCCATGAATGTTAAACATTCCTGGATTACGTCTTACCACATCAAGTGCCTGCGTACCGACAGATCCAGTTGAACCTAAAATAACAATATTCTTCATATAATTATTATCCAATAATAAGTAACAGGAAGTACAAATATAAATGAATCTATTCTATCAAGGAACCCACCATGCCCTGGTAATACTGTACCAGAGTCTTTCACTCCTGAAAGCCGTTTTAACGCTGATTCGGTAATGTCACCAATTTGAGCCAGGATCGAAATAATAAACCCTAACACGATTTGGTTAGTGATGTTTATAGGAAGATCAAAATAGGTTGAAATCAGAATTGTAGCTGCAAGGCAAAAAATCATGCCTCCAATAGCGCCTTCCCATGTTTTATTTGGGCTAATTTGCGGTACCATTTTATTTTTTCCAAACATCTTCCCTATAAAGTATGCTCCTGAATCACTAGAAAACACACTAAAAATTATTAAGTAGAGCCATTTAATTCCTTCGCCAAGTAAAGCTATTAAAATGATATGAGATATAGAATAGAAAAGGAAAATAGCTATGCCTGTTGTCAATATCCAACGGCCTAATTGGTTCATACTTTTGAAGGTGATTTTCCAATTATATATTATTACACCTACTACAGTAATGATTGCTGCCAAACCAGTTATAGATATGATGATTAACTCTTGTTGATACGCAAAATAAACAATTACAATCGACAGTAAGTAGATAAGATTAGTGTACAAGGATGAGGAAATAGACAACAAAGAGATTAATTCTCGTAAAATAAACCCAGATATAACAAATAAGGCAAAACAAAGAGCTATCGGTCCACTCTCAATAAAAGCTATAATAGCCGGGATGCCTATTAAAGATACTAAAATCCTTTTTGATACACTTGATTCTAGAAACAATATATTATCCTCCTAATAATCAGATTTTAGATTTTCCCAAACCGACGTTCTCTATGTGAATACTCCTCTAATGCTTTATTAACATCTTCAGGGTTAAAATCAGGCCAAAGAGTATCAGTTGCATAGAATTCCGAATATGCTGATTGCCAAATTAGAAAATTACTTAACCTCATATCTCCTCCAGTTCTAATGATCAAATCAGGATCGGGAATGTTATTAGTAAACAAATTATCTGATATCTGTTCTTCTGAAAGGTTCAATAAATCTGCGCCTTGACTTGCAAGTTGTTGGATACTATATATAATCTCGTCTCTCCCACCGTAATCAAACGCTATACTAACAGTTATACTGGTATTTTTATTAGTTGCCTTTATGGTGGAATCTAGTGTCTTAATTAAATCCGATGGTAGACGATCTCTTCTCCCTAAATGATTTAACCGAATTCCTTCTGCTACAAGGGAAGATATATTAGCCTTCAGCGAATCTGCTAATAATTGAATCAGGGCCCTTACCTCTTCTTCTGGACGTAACCAGTTCTCCGTTGAAAAGGTATAGAAAGTTAAATATTTAACACCTTGATTCCTAAAAGCTATGATAATACTCTCAAGGTTAGATACACCTGCTTTATGACCTTCAGCCCTAGGCAAGCCTCTTTCTACTGCCCAGCGCCCGTTCCCATCCATAATAATAGCAACATGATACGGTATATTTTCAAGCATAAATAAATCTTTTATATGGGGTTAATTTAATGGATCAGACCTCCATTACCTCTGCTTCTTTTGCAGAACCAATGCTTTCAATCTGATTAACATATTGGTCTGTAATTTTTTGGATTTGATCACTAGCTCTCTTTGCATCATCTTCTGACAGTTCTTTTTTCTTAAGATTCTTCTTCATCTGATCCAATATATCTCTCCGAACATTACGAACTGAAATTTTTTCAGCTTCCGTTTTACTCCGGACAGTTTTAGCAATCTGCTTACGTCTCTCTTGAGTTAATGAAGGAATCGGTAATCTAATAACCTCGCCATCAACAGCAGGCGATATACCAATATCGGACTGTAAAATTGTTTTTTCAATCGCCGGGATAGAATTCCGATCGAAAGGTTGTATGACAATTAATCTTGCTTCAGGGACGGTAATAGAAGCAAGATGGATCAATGGTGTAGGGGTTCCAAAGTAATCTACGTTTAGGTTCTCAACTAATGATGAACTCGCCCTACCTGTACGAACTGAGCTAAGCTCTTTTTCAAGAATACTTCGTGTTTTACTCATGCGCTCGTTAGCATCTTTAATTAATAATTCTGTCATCTAAGTCTCTTTTCTCAATAGGCCCAGTCATTTTATTTACCAATAAAAGTCCCTATCGATTCTCCATTCATAATGTTTTCTAAACTACCTGGTGCAAATAAATCAAATACCCTAATAGGTAGATCATTTTCCATGCATAACGATAAAGCTGTACTATCCATTATTCCTAATCGGCCGTTTAATGCTTCCATGTAATTCAAAGACTCATATTTATTCGCACCGTCAAAAAGGTTCGGATCAGAATCATAAACACCATCAACATTATTCTTTGCCATCAATAATATATCAGCCCCTATCTCAATAGCCCGTAGAGCTGCAGCTGTATCTGTTGTAACGTAGGGGTTTCCAGTACCTGCAACAAATATAACTACTCTTCCTTTTTCCATATGCCGAATAGCTCTTCTCCTAATATAAGGTTCGGCAATTGCCTGGATTGTAATAGCAGTCTGAGTTCTAGTATCTACTCCTGCTTTCTCTAAACCATCTTGTAGAGCCAAACCATTCATTACTGTTGCTAGCATTCCTGCATAGTCAGCAGTCGAACGATCCATACCAGCATCTTCGGCGGTTGAACCTCTCCATATATTGCCACCTCCTACAACAACACCAGTTTCTACATTCATATCAATTAAAGATTTAAGGTGTGCTGAAATAGATTTAACAACATCAACATCAATGCCAAAATCACGGGAACCCATCATTGATTCGCCGCTGATTTTTAGTAGTACTCGTTTAAAAGAAGCTCCTATTTTAACCAACCTCTTTCTTTAATCAGATTCACTACGAATTAAGATTCTCCTAGTTCGTACCTTATAAAACGCTTTATTAGAATATTTTCACCAATCTTAGAGACAGCCTCGGTAATTAAATCTTTTATCGTTTGGCTAGAATCTTTTACGAATGGCTGATACATAAGCCTTGGTTCCCCAGCTGATGAGTCTAATTCATCCAAATTAACTTCATCGTCAATACATTGAGGGTCCATACTTGCTACTTGCAATGCTATATCATGAGCTAGGGACACGAATTCAGATGTTCTAGCAACAAAATCTGTTTCACAGTTTAACTCTAGCATCACCCCAATTCTGCCACCGGAATGCACGTAAGTTTCAATAACACCTTCATTTGCTGTCCTTGAAGATTTCTTTTGTACTTTTGATAATCCGGTTTGTTTCAGCAATTCTATTGCCTTATTAATATCGCCTTTTGCATCTTCAAGCGCTTTTTTACAATCCATTACTCCAGCTCCAGTTAAAGAGCGTAATTCTCTAATTATGTCTGTTGTAGCCACAGTTAACTTATTTCTCCTTAGATTATATTTGGTTAAACCTTAAGATTAAGACTTAGGTTCGACCGTATCATCTTTTTCTCTCTTACTAGCTTCTAAACTAGCTAGTAATGCCAAATCACTCTCTTCTTCAGCTGATTCATTCCGACCATCTATCACTGCTTGAGATATCCGCTCTGTCACAAGTTGGATCGCCCGAATTGCATCATCATTGCCAGGGATAGGGTAATCCACTAAATCCACATTACAGTCTGTATCAGTAATCGCCACAACCGGTATACCTAGTTTCCTACCTTCAGCTACAGCTATAGCTTCCCTTTCAACATCTATCACAAAAATTGCCCCTGGAAGGCCTTCCATTTCTTTAATTCCACCCAACTGGTGATTTAATTTTATAATCTTGCTCTCTATTTTTCCTGACTCTTTCTTAGTTAGATATGTGAACTCTCCTTTTTCTTTCCTATCTTCTTGGTCTAGTAAAAAGGAGATTCTAGTACGGATTGTTCCAAAGTTAGTTAATGTCCCACCTAACCATCTTTGGGTAACATATGGCATTCCAGACCTTTGTGCTTCTGCTTCAATAGGTCCTTGAGCTTGCTTCTTTGTCCCAATAAACAAAACTGTCTTTCCAGATTTAGCTACCGATTCAATAAAACTTGCTGCTGTTTCAAGCAAAGGCAAAGTCTGTTGGATGTCTATTATATGAATCCCGTTTCTTTGAGTAAAAACAAATGGCTTCATTTTCGGATGCCATTTTTTTGTTTGATGCCCGAAATGAACCCCTGCTTCAAGTAGCGATCTTATTGTCACTTTTTCGGGTCTTTTTAAATTATCATCCGTTTCGGGTTCTTGTACATCTACTGCAGCTTCTACTGGCGCAGCCTCACTATTCTCGACCATATAAAATTTATACCTCTCTAAAACTAAACACTTAATTAATGGAGCTATTATAGCACCAACTACCAATCTAGCTATAGTAAGGAACTCTATTTTATTAAACTTATCTGATAATATTGGTCAAATATCACGCATTTTTGCCTTGACCGACACTATTCACGTACCTAAACTGTTCATTAGTTAGTGATTTATTTGGTTTTAACCAGTAAGTTGATTCAGGAGTAAACATGCCGTTATATGAGTATTCATGCGGAAGTTGTAACAAACGATTTGAATTAAGACAAGGATTTGATGCAGCTGTTGTACAACCATGCCCTAATTGTAATAATGAGAGCACAAGAGTGTTACACGCTCCCCAAATAGTATACAAAGCTGATGGCTTTTATAGTACAGACAAGATGAGGAACGGTTTTGGAAGTTATTGGTATGACCGCGCCGCTTCAGAAGATAAAGGAACCCCTCAAGAAGACAACGTCGCCGATTTTGGAGATAACCCTATGGGAATTAGCGACTAAAACCCAGACTGAATGGAATAAAGAATAAATGCCGATATACGACTATACATGTACACAATGCAATAATAAATTCACCCTACGACAGGGATTTCATGATGAGCATGAAGCTTCATGCCCTAAATGCAACGAACAAGCTGAACGCAGATTTAGTACCCCTGGAATTGTTTTTAAAGGCAGTGGATTCTATGTGAATGACTATGGAGGACGTACTAATTCTAGCGTTAACTCCGAACAGGCAGACCAGAGCGAACAAGAAGCTCCACCCACTGAATCACCTTCAGATCAATCTGAAAAAGGGCATAAGCACCCACATGAATTCTAGTTTAGGTTTTTTGCTTCGGTGTAAATTAGTAATTCAGATAGCTCCAGATGGAAAAATAAACTTATGCACAATCCAGTAACCCCACATTCAGGCTGGCGCAGGTCCATAGGAAACACCTGCAGACACTAGAGTCATCACAACTAGAATAATTAATACTAAGGATATACCCACAAACCAAGGTATATATTTTTCAAATGGCAATGGTTTCTCCAGTTGAACCGGAGGAGTAAATAATCCTGCCGCACGCACGATTCCTCTCTCTCGTAATCCAATCTTATCTACCAGAGTTATCCCTAGGTTTCCGGAACTTGTTTTAAGTTCTAAAGGCACCATTTGAGTAGTATAAAGATACCCATTTGGGATCTTTAGAGCGTCCATATTACTCTTGATCCTTCGTATTAGATCCATATTTACAGCAACAGAATTGTTCCAATAAAAGTTAATAATCCAGACTCTACCATTTTTTTGAATTACAATATCTTGAACAGATCCATTCGACCCTTCCTCAGGTAAATTAACCTTATAACCATCATTACGATAAAGGTTCAGGATCCTGAGTTCAATTAATAATGCATCTTCCATATTTTCATCAAAACTCATTTGATAATTCCCTATAATTTCATAAAATTTAAATGCACAGTTTTAATATGGCTAATATTAACGTCGTTTCTTTGCGTTGCGTGATCTTGGCCTCTTCCCGCCACCTGGGCCTCGATAAGTTTCTCGCTCTTCAGGAAAACTTAGATGCTTCTCTTTCTTTCTACGATTTCTAGTAAAAAGTCGATAATAAATAGGAATCATAACTAAAGTAAAATATATCGTGCTAAATAAGATAACCGATTCTTCATGGCCTTTAATAAAATTCAAAATATCATAGTCTAAGGAAACTAGGTATGGGAGTGACCAACTCAAGTGTATCGGATTGAAAATCACAAAACCTAGACCAATTAGAATAAACAGTGTTTTTTTTCTTTGTCCAGTAAGCATCTTGGAAAGCCTAACATTACGTTGACACGATACACAACTTACAAACCTTAATGGGAACAATTCTTAATGTAATATCTATGGATTTCGTAATAATTTCACTGCAGTATCAATATACTGATTTTCATTATCACTATTGAAATTTAAGCTCGTATCGGGAGTCAAACCATCTGGGTTAACCGAAATTTTTCCAGGTGTAAACCATAATGATGAAGTTATATATAAACCAGTTTCTGGTGACAGTTTCTTAAGAGTAGTGATTGCACCTTTACCATATGTAGGAGATCCTACCAAAATAGCACGTCCATGAAATTGGAGTGCGCCTGCCAACATTTCTGCAGCTGAAGCAGTATTTCCGTTTACAATTACTACCATATTTATTTTTTCTGAAATGATAGTATTCTTATCAGAAAATACTGGTTCTAATTCGGTATCTCTACTTTTCTGATAAAAGACTATCTTATCTCCAATAAAAGCCCCTGTTAATGACTTTGCTGTATTCACATAGCCTCCTGAGTTGTTTCTTAAATCAAGAATTAAGCCGTCCAGGGACAAAAAATCAAGCCCTCTTGAGATTTGTTCAAGTTCACTATATGTCCTATCCGTAAACCTGTTAATCGTTAAAATAGCAGTCTTCTCATCTATAAATTGTAATTCGGTCGTAGGGAAATAAACATCATCACGATAAACATCAAATTTAAGCGTAATCAAAGTGGCAGGCAGAACAACTGTTTCATTAAATCTTAATAAGGTCAGTTCTACTTTTGAACCAACTTCGCCCCTAATTTTATCTGACACTTGATCGATTCTTAATCCAACCGTACTTGAATTATCGATTTCAATAATTACATCTCCAGCCAAGATTCCAGATTGATCAGCTGGACCATTTTTTACTACTTCAGTGATCAGAAACCCTCCGAGAAACTGTGGGACATACTGTGGATCTCCTGGTCCATAAGATTTTATATAAACTCCAATCCCGCTGGTGAATCCATCCAACAGATCTATATGTCTTTCATAATCCGTATAAACGTAACGTGTATACGGATCATTCAGTCCTGAAAGCAGTCCTTGGATCGCCAGTTTTTCGATATTAGGTTCATCAAAAGCTGTTGGATCTACATAATCTTCTTCAATCGCTCTTTTAACTTCATACAGTTCATCCAGATCAATTCTTTCATTGCGCCCAAGATCAACAAATGATAACGAAAGATTTTCCTTTGTATTAATTTGGCACATTAGAATAACAGTAACTAATGCTCCCAAAAGAAAAGCTAAAACAAGATATTTATTAAAAATCATCATAATTATTCTATTGTATATCTAGGCAACCATATTAAACTGTAATTATACTTTACATAATATATATTGTGCGAAGTTTTATCGTTGTTCCCTACCGTTGAAAATACCTTACTCCTTATCATATAGTTATAATATAATATTTGAGAAGAATACTATAACAGCAATAAACAACCGTATTATTGAAGGGGTGAACATGGATAAGAATTCACTAGAAAAATATGAACAATTGAAAGATCGATTTACAAATATGACACCCGACAAAATTGGGACGATGATAATATCGAGACCCTCAAAAGAAGTAGTTAGAGACATACGCTCTATGGAAAGCCCTGCAGCAGACTGCGCTGATGCACTTCACGCACTAGGTTTTTCTGACTTTGGTATTCCTGCCACTATTTTAGGGCCAGTTATAGATAGAAAAGTCGCTATTGGCCCAGCTTTGACCATTCTGAATGAGCCGGGACATTCAGATCTATGGCCTTATGAGTTTACTGATGTTTTTGTTTTATCTGAACCTGGTGATTTTATCGCTATTAGCGGAGAAGGTTATGAACATACAGGTTCATGGGGAGGAACAACAACAGGAATTGCTTCAGAGCTACAATTAGCAGGCACAATATCTCGATGGCCATGTAGAGATCGAGACGTGATATTGAAACACGGATACCCAGTTTGGGTACCAGGTCATACTCCTTTACCAACTGTACAGTTAATCACGAAAGCAATAATGGTACCTATTGAATTACACGGTGTAACAATTAACCCTGGAGACTTAATCGTTGCAGATTCCACCGGCGTAGTAGTTATACCTCAAAGTGCTATTACTGATGTTCACGATAGAATAAAAAGAACTGCGGAGTCTGTACGTAACTCACACCTTCTATCAATACCACAAGATCATATAAATAAGGTTCACGATGGCTTAAACGGATAGTGGATTTGCTTTTTATTAATTCTTAGTGAGGCTCGGTTAACATACTTAACTGATGCCCTATGGCCGTCTTCAAGGTGGCTAAATTATGCTTTTCTCTGGCTGACACTAAAATACTATCTTCGTATCCATAGTTTTCCTTTATAACTCCTCGGAGTTTAGTAGAAATATTACTATCGGACGAATTTTCAATTACGTCAATTTTATTGAGCACGTGAATAGTGGGCTTCGTATCTAACCCAAGTTCCTTTAATAAAGACACCACAGATTTATATTGAGCAATATTGTTTCTTTGGCTTAAATCAATAACATGGATTAACAAAGATGCATCCTTTAACTCTTCTAAGGTGGCTCTAAAAGATGCTACAAGTGAATGAGGTAACTTGTTGATAAAGCCCACAGTATCAGTTAATAAAGCTTCACCTCCATGCGGCAATCTCAATCGCCTTGTAACAGGATCTAATGTAGCAAATAATTTATCTTCAGCAAGAACATTAGACTTCGTTAATGAATTCATTAAGGTACTCTTGCCCGCATTCGTATATCCAACCAACGATACCGTAGGAACACCTCGATCGGAACGATTCTGCCGAACTCTTCCTCTCCGTTGTCTTACATCGTCAAGTTGGCTTTTTATCTTATCTACTCTTTTTCTAACAAGCCGCCTATCAGTTTCCAACTGGCTTTCTCCGGGGCCTCTTGTACCGATACCCCCTCCAAGCCTTTCTAAATGACTCCATTGCCCTGCTAGCCTTGGTAGCAAATAATCTAGTTGGGCAAGTTCAACTTGTAACCTACCTTCTTTGCTTTGAGCACGTTGCGAAAAAATATCAAGTATTAATGCTGTTCGATCAACAATCTTGACCTTAAATGCTTCTTCTAATTTTCTTTGTTGAGCGACTGAAAGTTCATCGTCTAAAACAACAGTCGATATATTCATAGAAGCAATTATCTCTCTTAACTCTTCTATTTTACCCTTCCCTATATAGCTAGAATTCATTCGGGGCAAAATCTGACTTCTTGAAGCCACAACTTTAGCTCCAGCACTTACCACTAAGGCATCCAGTTCTTTTAGCGATTCTTTTATTTGCCAAGAAGGCGAATTACGTGATTTAACCTGAACACCAACAAGTAGAGTCCGCTCTTTAGTAGGTCTTACATCAACTGTTGATGTTTTTCGGTCTCTATCACGTCCCATATTTAGTGCGTTTCTATTTACTTATCTATTCTCCACCACCTAGATAAGCGTCAGGATTACCAATAAATTTTTGACGCTCGGTTATGCTCTTAAAATAAAACCATTTCCCATCATGTCGATATTTAGTTCCAGCTCTAGGAATACCTTCGTCAATTTGTGTTATCTCTTCATCAGAGAACTCATGCCCTGTTACAGGATCCTTTTCACTCATAAATCACCTCATCTTTACGCTTGCGATAAATATTCACCTAGTATATCTCAGATTCTCTAAAAATGTAGGTGAATCTAGTCAATATAACATTTAGAAGTCTCAGCAATATATGTTTCTATTGCTCAGTAATCTGAATACCATCTGTTGTAGATCTCTTCCTATTTCTATAGGATTAGCGTCATATATATTTAATCAATACATCCCTCTGGAATAGGAAATTCGTAAATAGGAGAACCTCTAGAAATGCTCTTCCAAACCGTCAGTGTTCGCTATCATGAAATAGGATTAAAAGGTAAGAACAAGCATTTCTTTATTAATTTACTAGTGCGAAATATACGTGAAAGTTTGTCTGATATTAAACAAGTAAAAGTAGTTTTCTCAAGATCTGAGATCTTAATAACCTACCCAGATGATGTTCCTCAGCTACTCATAAAAGACAGACTTTCAAACATTTATGGAATAGCAAAATTCATGTTTACCATCAAGCTTGATAAGAATTTGGACGCGGTAAAAAGAGCTCTTACTAATATGATTGAATCAGATGTTCTAGAGTTTGAAAGTTTTAAAGTGGAATCAAAGAGAGCTGACAAAAGCTTCCCTTTCAGTTCCATGGAATTAAATAATGAAATAGGTGCTTTCATTAAAAATCTTTCCAAATCTAAGGTGAATTTAAAAAATCCAACTGTAACTTTTAAAGTCGACGTTAGAGAAAATAATATATTCGTATCAACTGAAACTTATCCTGGTTTAGGAGGCTTACCGGTAGGGTCTTCTGCTCACGTATTAACCTTATTGTCTGGAGGAATTGATTCTCCCGTGGCTGCTAATCGAGTATTAAAAAGAGGTTGTACCACATCATTCATCCATTTCCACAGTTTTCCGTTGGTTGACACATCTTCAAAAGATAAAGCAAAAAGATTAGTTAAAGCGCTAAAAAAATACCAACCCCGTGCCCGTCTATTTCTAGTACCATTTTCAGATATCCAGATGGAGATTATAGCCAAAGTAGACCCTACTTACAGAGTAATCTCTTATCGCCGCTTTATGATAAGAGTAGGAGAAGCAATTGCAAAACAGAATAAAGCAATTGCGCTAGTATCAGGAGAAAGTATAGGACAAGTTGCCAGTCAAACAGTAGAAAACATTGCAACTATAGATTCAGTTGCAACAATACCTATTCTGCGCCCACTCATCGGCATGGACAAGATTGAAATCATCAATGAAGCAATAATTCTAGATACTTTTAATATTTCAATCGAACCCGACATGGATTGCTGCTCATTGATGATACCTAAGAAACCCGTCATTAAATCAACAGCAACTAGAGCAGCTTTTCTCGAAAAAGATTTAGATATCGAATATCTTGTTGCAAACACGGTTCGTAACACGGAAATCATCGACGTTTAGTGAATATTTAAATATTTATCTTCCAAAAGCATTAATTATAGCAAATTCCATGATTAACCCCTATTTCACTGGCAATAGAAAGCGTATACTTATTTCCCTACAGGAGGTTTTAGAAAATGACTGTTGAATACCCAGGGGCAGGTTACACAGTATCTATACGGCTTTCATACCAAAACGGACGCCGTATGCTGGCAAATATAACATCCAGCATAGGCGATTTAGACGGTGACATAAGTGCGTTGGATCTAATAAGGACAAATCGAGGCAGAATTACAAGAGACATAACGCTAAACGCGTTTAGCGAAGAACATGCTTCTCGAATTGTAAAAAAACTCAAGAAATTAAAAGGTCTTAGGATATTAGCAGTTTCAGATCCTAATTTTACCGTGCATTTGGGTGGAAAAATTGCGCTTCAAAGTCGAACTCCCGTAAAAAACCACAGAGATCTGGCTCAGGTATATACACCTGGTGTTGGTAGAATTTCTACTTATATAGCTGAAAATCCTGAATCTGTTTGGTCTTTAACATCAAAAGCCAACACAGTAGCTGTAGTATCAGACGGTACAGCAGTATTAGGTTTAGGAGATATAGGCCCTGCAGCAGCTATGCCTGTAATGGAAGGTAAAGCTATACTATTTAAAGAACTAGCTAATGTAGATGCTTGGCCAATTTGCTTGGATACCACGGATCCAGATGAAATAATCAATACTGTCAAATATCTATCCGTAGGCTTCGGTGGAATTAATCTCGAAGATATATCTGCACCTAGATGTTTCTATATCGAAGAAAGACTAAAGGAAGAGCTTGATATTCCTATCTTCCACGATGACCAACATGGAACAGCAGTTGTTGTTCTAGCAGCGCTTATTAACGCACTAAAAGTTACCGGCAAGGATATGGGATCTATTAAAGCGATACAAACAGGAGCTGGGGCAAGTGGCATAGCCACAGCAAAAATGTTAATGTCAGCGGGCTTAAAAGATATCACAATATTTGATAGGAAGGGTGCTATAAATAAAGACCGAGATGATATTCAAGATAACGAAGCAAAGGTTTGGGTTGCTGAAAACACGAATCCTAGAAATTTAGCAGGCCCTCCAGCATCTAATCTTGCTGGAGCAGATTTATTTCTTGGATTATCAGGTCCAGGAGTAATTGACGCCTCTGATCTAGCAGCCATGAATAAAGACGGCATTGTTTTTGCTTTAGCCAACCCAGATCCTGAAGTATCACCAGAAGAAGCACATAAATATGTACGTATAGTTGCAACTGGAAGATCTGACTACCCAAATCAAATAAATAATGCCTTATGCTTCCCAGGAATGTTCAGAGGTGTTCTAGATGTAAGAGCAACCACTATAAATGAGGAAATGAAGCTGGCTGCTGCTCAAGCGTTAGCCGATTCTGTTCCAGAGCGTGATTTGAGTGATGAATATATAATACCGAGTATTTTTAATGACAAAGTTGTCAATAAAGTTTCAAAAGCAGTGTCTGATACAGCATTAAGGATGGGAGTAGCTAGGCGATCAAGAAGCCATAGTGGAGAACACCTACCTGCCCTCTCACAGACGGTAAAGTAAACAGATCTCAGATCTCCCCTTAGAAAGGGAGTCCTACTCCTTTGCCCTTTTCAATGGCCAGATCATATATTGTTTTTGCAAATGATATATCCCAAAGGCCAATACCCTGTGATTCAAAAAGTGTTATATCGTCTGCTGAATTTCTTAGCTTGTTCTTAGAAGATACAACATCACCGAGTTCAAGCATTCGATTACGATCAACTAACCCAATCTCCCATGCTTCTAAAAGATCTCCACATTCTATTGCACCTTGAACTCTATCATCAATAACTATGAGATCACTTCTTCTAACAACCTCGAGGTCAATTTCACGCTTAATTATTGAGTTCGATCCAATTGCATTTATATGAGTACCTTTTTCCAGCCACTTTCCTTCCAAAACAGGAACTTCAGATCTTGTAGCAGTGGTTACAATATCCGCTTTTGCAGCTTCATTTGCTGAATCAACAACAACCACTTTACTACCCTGCATAGTCCTCTTCATATAATCAGCAAATTTTGCTCTATTATTTTTATCACGGCTATAAACTAGAATAGTATCTATCTTAAACTCTGAACAGATTGCTTGGACTTGAGTTATTGCTTGTGAACCAGTTCCTATAATTCCTAAACTAGATGAATTGGGCCGCGCCATATACTTAGTAGCGACGGCTGATGCTGCTCCTGTTCTCATAGCTCCTAGTAACCCAGCCTCTATAACTGCTACAAGTTTCTTTATCTTAGTATCATATAAAAAAACATTGACTGATCCACCAGCATAGAATGCCGATTTGAACCCCAAAATATCCTTGCTATCGTCTCCACCAAGTAAAATTTGCATACCACTATTCTCAGTTTTTAGTCTATGCCGAGGCTCGTTCACTGCTCGCCCTAATCCTTGGCTCAAAAGACCTGCTTCTACTGCACGAACTGCGTCAGAAATATCTACAAGTTCTTTTACATCACCATTATCTAAGTAAATAGCCATCTAGCACCTCAAAATTTGAATATTGACTTACTTTTGAATTAAGTATACCTGCAACATAGCCTTGTCACACAACCCAATTTGCTGAAAGCTCAAGGGCTTGGAAAAGTGACATAGTCAGAGATTGGGATCTCGGGGAAAAAACCGGTAGGTGGGGGTTCAGTTTCAACTTTATTTCCTCCACTTATGCTCTTTATACATTATAGCCTGTAAAAGTAGGTTGGAGTGTTCTATTAACCTTATAGAAGTTATAGCAAAAACCATCATTGACACCCTGTTTTCACAAGAAGACAATAGTAGAATAGTTTGAAATATAATTTCAAGATTTTAAGGGATTTTACATGGCAAAACCTAAAACAATTGATGAATTAAAACACACAGGCTATAAGTCAATCTCTATTAGGGAAGAGATGCGAGCAAATTTAATCAATAAAATGCGGACTAAAGAGACATTATTCCCTGGAATAATTGGCTATGAGAATACAGTTATTCCTCAATTACAGAATGCTATTCTATCAGGGCAAGATATCATATTATTAGGTGAAAGAGGCCAAGCAAAAAGTCGGCTGATTCGAGCATTAGTAGAGCTCTTAGATGAAGAAATCCCCGTGATCGCAAATTGTGAAATTAACGATGATCCTCTTATACCTACCTGTATAAGCTGCCGTGAAATTGTGAAAAAAGAAAAGGGTAAGACACCTATTAAATGGTTAAATCGTAAAGAAAGATATGGTGAAAAATTAGCAACTCCAGATATTACCGTAGCAGATTTAATTGGAGAAGTTGACCCAATAAAAGTTGCTGAGGGCCGCTACTTAGCAGATGAGTACACCATACACTATGGACTTATCCCTCGGACAAATCGAGGGGTATTCTGTATTAATGAATTACCTGATCTTTCAGAAAGAATCCAGGTTGGAATGTTTAATATATTAGAAGAAAAAGATGTTCAGATCAAAGGATATAAAGTTAACCTCCCGCTGGATATATTTCTAATAGCAAGCGCAAATCCTGAAGATTATACTAATCGGGGTCGTATTATTACACCTCTAAAAGATAGATTTGGATCTCAAATCAAAACTCATTATCCACAAACTATTGAACATGAAATAGCTGTAATGGATCAAGAAGTAAAACTAATAAAAGACTCCGGGATTAATGTACAGGTACCACAATATATTAAAGAGATTGTTGCTGAGTTTACTCATTTAGCTCGTAGGAGCGGTGAAATAAATCAAAGAGCGGGGGTAAGCGTCCGCGTCTCAATCGGTAATTACCAAACTGTGATAGCTAACTCGATTCGGAGATCGCTACTTGCAGGAGAAAAAGATGCTACTCCAAGAATTAGCGACTTTGACTATATAAATGCATCTACCCTGGGGAAAATCGAGCTGGAAAGTATCGAAGACGGGCGTGAATCAAAGATTGTTAATGAGTTAAGAAAGAAAGCAATTTTAAACGTCTTTAACCAGCATTTCAATATACACGACTTTGACGGCCTGATTGGACGTTTTGATGAAGGCTTAACTATTGAGACCGGTGCACTGATGGGATCTAAATTAATCTCTGATTGGGCTAAAGATCTAAAAGATCTGAAAGGTGGGCAAACTACCTTGAAGGTAGGAAGGAAATTATCTGCCCAAGCATCAGCAATAGAGTTCATACTAGAAGGTCTGCACTTATCAAGGAAGCTTAATAAAGATCAAAATGGAGAAGGGATAAAGTATAGAGGCTAAATATCCTTTAAATTCAGTGACCTAGATTAGAAATGTAAAGGCTTGAGTACAGAGCTGGTTATCTTAGTTACTGTTGACCCGTTTTCTTCTAGAGATTTACTCCACTCAGAATCTGCGTAGAATTTCTCCCATGCTTTTTCCCGCTGGTCCCAGTCCTCCCAAGATAGTACATATATAATCCTATGAGGTGTGCCTACTTGCTCAGACCAAAACGCTATTGGGTTAAAATTGTACTTCTTAAAAAGAACACTATTTGTATCTTGAAATCTTTTCAAAAGAATATTAAATTTAGCCGGCTCAGCCTCGTATATGCGCATTTCATGAAACATATTTATTTATCCCTTCAGCTAATCATCTGCTGTCACTAGTTTCTTTATGGCCATGTCGTTTCAAAGTCTTTTTTTGAAACAACATTCCCAGAAAAATCATTTTTTATGGTTAATCCAATCAACCATAAAGCTGCGGGGACAACTGTTGAAGGATCATCTCCTCCTTCATAGAAATTATTCATTTCTGTCTTCACTAAACCTGGATCAAGAGCATTAACAACTATACCGTTTTCTTTCACTTCCTTAGCGAGATTCATTGAGAACCTATTAACAGCTGACTTAATCGTGCTATACGCAACATGTTTTTTATCATAACGATCCGCACTAGCTGAAGTTATATTCAAAATAGTCCCTCCACCATTCTCAGTCATGCTAGGAATACAGTACTGGCTAAGCAAAAAAGGTGCAGTAAGATTTAATGATATACCTTTATTCCAATCATCTAGATTCACCGATTCAATAAGGCCGCTAGTATAAATACCAGCATTATTAACTAAAATATCTATTCTTCCGAAAGTGTCAAGAATTTTACGAATCATATTGTTAATATCTTCAGATTTAGTAAGATCACAAGCTATCGCTAGTGCCTCTCCACCTACTGAATTAATCTTATTAACCGTCTCAGTAAGGCTTCCTCGTTCTTCTACATCAACCATTGTTCTAGCTACACAAACAACAACAGCACCTTTTTGCGAAGCCGCTATAGCGATTTCTCTTCCAATACCTCGACTACTCCCTGTTATAAGAACAATTTTCCCTTTAATAGTACCTTCAGCCATTTTCTGTCCTATTCAATAAAAAGTTAAAGCATTTTTCGTTGTATGTCTTCAGAATCGTCGCCTATCCAAGATACTCCTAGATGCTCAAATGCCCTTTTTGTAGCAACTCGGCCTCTCGTTGTTCGTTGTAAGAATCCTATTTGAAGTAAATATGGCTCATATACTTCCATAACTGTATCAGGCTCTTCAGATATTGATGATGCCAATGTTTCAAGGCCAACAGGTCGTCCGTAAAAAGTTTTTACCAGAGCATTTAACAGCAATCTATCTGCGCCATCAAGTCCGATATCATCTATACCTAAGGATTTAAGCGCTTCTGTAGCAATATTTAAATTGATATTACCATCTCCAATTACTTCTGCGTAATCCCGTACTCTACGAAGCAAACGATTCGCAATTCGAGGTGTATTCCTCGAGCGTTTAGCAATTTCAAAAATACCCAGTTTGTCGAATTTAACACCCAATACAGACGATGATCTCGTCAATATAGATGCAATTTCATCTGTGGAATAATACTCTAATCTATAAGTAGAGCCAAAACGATCTCTTAATGGGGCACTCAATAACGCATATCTAGTTGTAGCTGCAACTAGTGTAAATGGAGGTAAGCTTAGCCTTACACTATGTGCACCCGGACCTTTACCAACCATAATATCTAGAACATTGTCTTCCATTACTGGATATAAAATCTCTTCTACAACTTTAGGCAGTCTATGAAATTCATCAATAAAAAGTACATCATAAGGTTGGAGATTTGATAGAATTGCTGCTAAGTCACCTGCCCTTGCTATCGAAGGTCCGGAGGCTACTCTAACACTGACTCCCATTTCAGCTGCAACAATAAGTGCTAAAGTAGTTTTACCTAATCCTGGTGGGCCGTTAAGAAGAACATGATCCAATGCCTCATCTCGCTTTTTAGCTGCCTCAATGGATATATGTAAATTGTTAACAATTGTCTCTTGACCTACATAATCATTAAACGAGCGCGGCCTAAGGCCTCCTTCAAAAGAAGTCTCATTATTTTCAGACATTGGAGCCAGTATTCTCTCAGCCGGCATAATGAACATATTGTCTCACAATAGATTAGCTATAAGATAGAGGAAATTTAATTTGTTGATCGTTATACAATAAACTTCGAGTAGATTACGCTTACGATTAATAGTTTTAGGATTTCAAGTTTAAATTAAGAAATCAGGAGGAATATAAATGCCATCATTTGACGTTGTATCCAGAACAAACACAGCAGAAATAGATAACACAATCAATAACGTATCCAGAGAAATCAACCAAAGATATGATTTTAAAGATAGCCTATCCACAGTGGAGTATCAAAATAATGAGATCAAGGTACTTGCTGACGATGAAATGCGACTTACGGCCATAAAAGAGCTGATTTTGCAACACGCTAGTAGAAGAGGTGTTGACCTTAAATCGCTGAGTTTTAAAGATACTGAAAAAGCTGGAGGCGATAATTTAAGGCAAATAATAACCGTGTCCGAAGGAATCGAAGTCGAAATTTCAAAAAATATAATCAAAGGAATAAAAGCGACAAAAATCAAAGTTCAAATGGCTATCCAAGGTGATGAAATACGAGTTTCTGGAAAAAAACGAGATGACCTCCAAAAAGTCATGCAACTAATTAAAGAAATGGATATTAGAATACCTCTTCAATATATAAATTTCCGAGATTAGATTATTTATCTACTCTGAAAATAGAACAGCTGCTTAATAAAACAGCTGCTTGTATGAAAGGATTGCTGTGATTTGTTATGATTACCTAGATGTTTAATGTTTAGAGTAAAGGTGAGGTATTTTAATGATTGATTTATTATCCATTGCAAGAACCGAAGCTAGCGGTGGGGATCTTTTTGGGCAACTTTCTAATCTGTTTGAACCAACTGACGTAAAACCAGAAGGTTATCCAGAAGCTGTTGTCTGGAAAGGTGGAAATCATGATCAAAAAATAAATCCTGTAACTCATTCGCTAACAGACGCTTATGCTCTAATAGGTACTTTGGCTGCAATAGATATATTAGGACTTCCTTTTTATGCAGTACCCATGTGGGCACAATACCGCCACGACAACCAATTAGCATCCCTCGGCTGGTTTGGAAATATGCAATCCACTTCAATTAAATGGTCTACAGCAGGGGATGCCTACGTCAATGATGCTAATGGCAATAAGGTAGTAGTATTAGGTAAATCTGGTAATGCCCCACTGAGAACCCAAGCGGGCGTATATTGCAATGTCAGGCCATATGGTCCAATCACGGTAGTACGAAGCATGCCTTGCCTTCCGTATTCTCAAGATAAATCTAAATTTGGTATTAACGAATTGGGAATTATTCACTCTGAAATGAATACTCCTGGCGTTCAGATGGCATATGCGAATAGACTCTTCCTTCAGATGGTTCACGAAACCGGACGCTTGGGTAGAGTAGCAATGAAACCAACTCAAGCAATGGAAGATGGTATAAACGCAGGACTACACTCGTGGATGATTAAGGGAACAAAATTCGAGGTTGGCCGGCAATATGCTGTTGATCCTTATGAGGAACATAAAGAAATCATCGATCAAATTACGAGTTTACTCCCTGCTAATTTTAAAGATGGCATGGAGAATTGGGGTGGAAGAATTGAACAACATATAGCCGATACTAATTACGGGCTACTCCTATGGGACCTCATAGAAAAACGAGACACCATTGTTTTAGCTACAGATTTAGACGGAGATCGGTTAACTGATTTACTTGCAGATATTTCTGACCCTCTAAGAGCATTTGGAGGCTTGATCGCAGAACACCTTGGGCAAAATATTGATATGTCTGATATTTGGACTAAAATGGGATATGTTACTGGAAATGGTCGAGATATGACGTCAGTAATGCACAGAATGGATGGACCACCTATTCACGAGCAAACTTTAGGCTCAGCTGACGCTATGCTCCTAAGACTATTAGATGGAGATGAATCAATGGGTGGTACAAAACAACCTTATGACCCACGAATTCATTTCGTATTAATACGAGACGCATATATCGATGCTAACCCTGGGAATAAAGAACTGACTTCATGGCTTGATAATTGTTTAAAGATATTCGATGAAATTTATAGCGGTAAGCGTCCTCGATTCTTAGATGGTTATGAAGCATTGAAATCTGCAATTCAGCCTTGGGGTACCAACAACAAATAATAGATATAGAACACATCTTACTATCGACATTCCTCAAGCATCTATTAGATGTGCACTATTACCTTATTTGTTTATTTGATTCAATAGTTTTTCAGAGGTAAAGGGTAAACTAAATAACCTTACATCTATAGCATCTTTTATTGCGTTTGCGATAGCGGGTGCCGTAGCTAGGTTAGAATGTTCACCTATACCCTTTACTTTGTACTGCCCCCTGCCTTCGCTAGTTTTAACTAACGCGACTTTTAACGGAGGAATATCCCTTTCTGTTGGAATTTTGAAATCTGCAAAAGATGGGTTAGCAACTCTTCCACTCTCATCAACACTCAAGTCTTCCATTACTGCATATCCAAAAGCTCCCACCATACCACCCTCAAGTTGGCTATTAAATCCAACAGGGTTAATAATCTTAGATGTATCATGCACAGCTGTTATCAGTTTAATATCAACATTACCAGTCTCTATATCAACTTGAACTTCAGCAACTTGTGCTACAAAAGAAGTGTATTTATTTGGGGTCATATCTTGTAAATCACCCTTACCTTCAACAACTCCACCGGACCTCTCAGCAATTTCCTCCATGGAAATTACTTCTTGAGTCCGCTGATTAACTAGGGATCCTTCAGAAAACTCAACAATGTCTTCATCCCACCCTTTATATTCAGAAGCCAGTTTCTTAAGATTGAGTTTTAAGTCATTAGAAGCCAATAGAGAAGCTTCGCTTATAACATAACTTCCTCGACTCCCTCCAACGCCAGTATCAAAGGGAACATCATCGGTGTTATAAGGGACTACTTTAATTCGATCAACCGTTATTTCCAACTCATCAGCAATTACTTGTTGAAGCATGGTATGATTGCCCATTCCAGAATCAAAGATTGAATTAAAAGCAGTTACAGAACCATCTGCATTGATATTAATAGCAACATGCGTTTCTCCTCCAACTTGAGATCTATGGCCTAATGCGATACCCCTACCAACTCCAGGAGCTTTGGGTTTATCCCACCCTGAAGCTTTCACAGCTTCACGGATAACTTCTTCGGCTTTAATATCCAAGTATCCGTGCCCAACTGGAGTCTCATCTCCATCATGAACAACATTTTGTAATCTAAAAGCGATAGGATCCATACCAATCTCTTCCGCCACAATATCCATATGTGATTCACCTGCAAAAATTCCCTGTACCTCTCCAGGTGATCGATGAAAACCGCATGGTACAGTGTTTGTATATACCTGATACGCATTAATCTTAACGTTTGGGATCTTATAAGGGCCTGCAATTTCTGCAATACCTGGCAAATTAGAGCCTGGAACAGGTTTGTAACCGCCGTAAGCCCCACTGTTGAAATATACTTCGGCTTCCCAAGCGGTCAATGTTCCATCAGACATCACTCCAGCCTTGACTCTCATTGTAGACTCGTGCCTTGGATTCATAGCTTGAAGCTCTTCACTATAATCAAAATTCAGCTTGATAGGCCTTCCAGTTTTCTTCGCTAGAAAATAGCATACCGGAACACCGTTTATATCTCCTTTTCCTCCAAAATCGCCCCCTACATATGCAAAATTGATCGTTATTTTTTCTGCTGGTACTCCAATAACCCCTGCTAAGGAATTCTTGTTTGCAAAAGGTGATTTTGAACCATTCCAAACTTGGACCTGCTCTTCTTCATCTATCCATACTATTGTATTATGTGGCTCCAAATACGCCTGATGAGTCCTAGGAGTAGTATAAAAGCGCTCGACAATCTTATCTGATTCTTCGAAAGCTTTCTCAACATCACCATTTGCCCACTCTGTTTCAGCAAAAATATTAGACGGTTCATCTAAAGCCTTAGGAACACCGTCATAAGAATTAAAATCTGGATGCAATATCGGTGCTTGCTCAGTTTTTGCTTCATCTAAAGTTACTGCTGCAGGTAATTCTTCATATTCCACATCTATCAATAAGAGAGCACTCTCAGCAATATCTTCGGTTTCTGCAGCTATGGCTGCTATTTTATCTCCAATATATAGCACTTTATCCCACGCAAGAATTGGTTCATCAATTAAACGTTTGCCAAATCTTAAGCCTTTAACTTCTTCGCCTGTTAAAACGGCAACAACCCCGGGCATAGCTAAAGCACGAGAAGCATCGATATTTTTTATCTTTGCATGTGCATAAGGAGAGCGGAGGATTTTACACCATAAAGTATCTGGCAAAACAATATCCAAAGAGTATTTCCCGCGCCCTGTTACTTTATCTGGACCATCTTCGCGTGCAACCGAAGTTCCAACAGCTTTTTTTGTAACGGCCATCCTACCTCCCAAAATTTAAATACGATTCGCTAGTTCCATTTATTTATAAGATACTAAGTTATTATACAAACATAAAATCCATCTTGCGACATTTAAGCACCTGATTTCTAAAATATGCCAATGAGATTTAGCTAAATAGGAGAAAACACAGTTTGATAAACACTATTAGAAATAGCTCTTACCATAAATGGCTTGTTCTACTAACAGTAGGAATCCAAATCATTACAGGTGGTATTGATAATGGATCACTCTCTTTAGCACTTCCCAAGCTCTCAATAATCTTTGGAGTAGGACCAGATATAATTCTATGGTTAGTAGCAGCATTTATGGTGGTTGCAGTAGGCTTAGCATTAACCTGGGGAAGCCTAGGAGATACTTTCGGTCGTAAACAAGTTTATTTATGGGGATTTATTGTTTTCTCTGCAGGTCTTGGAATTTTAGCCGTAAGCCAAACCGTTCCACAATTAATTTTTGGCAGAGTAATTCAAGCAATTGGGCAATCAATGACTGTCACAAATGGTTTCGCAATTGCTGTAGCAGTATTTCCACTAAATCAACGAGGTTTAGTAATAGGTCTAGTTGGGGGTCTGGTTGGAGTAGGCTTATCTATAGGGCCAATATTTGGAGCATTTATATTAGCAAATTTCCATTGGAGGCTACTATTTTGGACTAGAATACCTTTAAGCCTTATTGCAATGGGATTAGTAGCTATTATCATTCCACCAGACCCAAAATTAATGCGTACCAAAAGGACTTTTGACTATTTTGGAGCTATTAGCCTATTTATAGGTTTAACATCCTTACTCTTAATTATTAACCGGTTTCCAATTGAAGGTTTCAGCTCACTACGCATAATTATACTTATTATTGTATGCATATTATCAACTACTTTCTTTTTTATTAATGAACGGAAAGTTGAAAACCCCGTACTAGATTTATCTCTTTTTAAGAGTAAATTCCTTTCAATTTCACTACTAATTCATTTCATGCATTTCCTGGCATACATGCTTCTATTTTTCTTAATACCTTTCTTCCTAATATCCGGTAAGGGTTTAGAAACAAGCCAGGTTGGATTATTAGTAGCATCAATACAGATAGTACGGCTATTTGTTTCTCCAATGGCAGGCATTCTTGGAGATTATTTCGGATCTGCAAGAATGTCGACAATCGGGTTAATCCTTACTACTTTTGGTATTGGAATGATGTCCCAATTAGGCCCTGACAGTAACATATTGCTAATATTGGGAAGCTTAATGACCACTGGTTTAGGAGCATCTATTTTTGACCCATCAAATGAACATTCAGTTTTAAGTGCAATCCCCAATGAAAAATTGGCTTCCGGGACAGCTTTAACAGCTACAGCTCGGCAAATTGGATTTTCGATCAGTACAACTATTGCAGGAACTCTTTATGCATCGAGGCTAAGATTTTACGAAGTAGATCTTGAATACCACCTAGCAGTAACGAAATCTTTCCAAGAGGTCCTTTATATAGGCCTGGCTATTATGGCACTAGCAACCATCTTCTCTCTGATGAGAGGAAAAGATAAAAGATAACAGAGATCACACACGATGTTATCGAATTTCAGATATTTTAGCCTTATTTAACATCATCTACATATTGAATTATTTCCATGGGTAACATATTCTAACCTTGCCCGAATCTTATGTTAATTTATTGTTATCGAGCATTAAGGATCTATAGTGAAACAACCTAATGATACAAACGATTGGATAGACAATACCTGGAAACCTATTGTCGAAAAACGGAAAGAACGCCGAGAATCTTTTTCAACAACATCAAATATAGAAATAGACCCCATATACGGCCCTGATCAAAATCCTGACAGAGATTTTAATACGGATATTGGCTACCCTGGCCAATTTCCTTTTACTCGAGGGGTACAACCAACAATGTACAGAGGAAGACTCTGGACTATGCGACAATACTCTGGTTTTGCTTCAGCCCACGAAACTAATCGTCGTTACAAATATCTCATGGATCAAGGGCAAACAGGTTTATCCATGGCTTTTGACCTGCCAACCCAAACTGGTTACGATTCAGATGCTTCGCTAGCACTAGGAGAAGTAGGTAAAGTTGGAGTACCTATATCCCACATGGAAGATATGGCTATTGTATTTGATGATATTGATTTATCAAAAGTTTCAACATCAATGACTATCAACGCAACAGCTTCGATTTTATTAGCAAACTACATCGCAGTTGCAAAAAGACAAGGTATCCCATCAAAAGATCTAAGAGGCACCGTGCAAAATGATGTTCTGAAAGAATATGTTGCACGCGGTACTTATATTTACCCTCCGAAACCTTCCATGCGATTGATTACCGATTTGTTTGCATATTGCGCGTCAGAGACACCTTACTGGAACACGATTTCTATCAGTGGTTATCATATGCGAGAAGCGGGATGCACTGCGGTACAAGAAATTGCCTTCACTATTTCACATGCAATCGCGTACGTTGAATCTGCAATAGAAGCTGGCCTCAAAGTTGACGATTTTGCTCCACAACTGGCCTTCTTTTTTGTGGCTCAGAGTGATTTATTAGAGGAAGTTGCAAAATTTAGAGCAGCACGAAGGCTATGGGCACGCATCATGGTCGAGCGTTTTGGCTCTACAAATCCAAAATCCCAAACACTCAGATTCCATACACAGACTGCTGGAGTAACATTGACTGCACAGCAAGTAGACAATAATGTCGTGAGATCCACCCTCCAAGCTTTAGCTGGAATCTTAGGAGGTACTCAGTCTCTTCATGTAAACTCAAAAGATGAGGCGCTTTCATTACCAACTGAAGAAGCAGTTACAACTTCATTACGTACTCAACAAATTTTAGCCCACGAATCTGGAGTTCCAAACTCTATTGACCCTTTAGCTGGCTCATATTTAATCGAAAATCTGACTGATAAACTCGAAGAAGAAGCTAGGCGTTATATTGATAAAATCGATAGACTAGGTGGAGCTGTTGTTGGAATAGAACAAGGTTTTCAGCAGCGAGAAATTAACGATGCAGCATACAATATGCAACTTGAAATCGAAGACGGATCTCGATTAGTTGTAGGTGTTAATGCATTCGAGAATGCTGAAGAACCTCCCATCGAAATTTTCCGAATAGATCCAAAAGAAAGTGCTCGCCAAATAGAACGTTTACAACAAGTGAGAAAAAGTCGAAACGGACATACAGTCCAAAAAGCCCTATCAAACTTAGAAAAGATTGCAAAAAGTAGTGAAAATACAATGCCTGCAATTATCGAGTGCGTTGAATCTCTAGCAACAACTGGAGAAATATCTGACGTGCTTAGATCCGTTTATGGTGTGCAACAAGAAATGGTTATTTTCTAACCAAAGGAGTTACAAATGTTCAAGAAAATCGATCATATCGGTATAGCTGTGAATAATATTGAAGAAGCTGCGTCTTTATTCGATAAAGTTTTTGGTTTAAAAATCGCCAAACAGGAAATTATAGAAGATCAAGATTTAATTGCTGCCTTAATCCCTACAAATAATGTTCGATTTGAATTAATGCAGCCGACAAAACCAGATAGCGTTATAGGCCGCTTCATAGAGAAAAAAGGTCAAGGAATTCACCACATTTGCTTTGAAGTGGAAAACATAATTGAAGAAATTGAAACTCTCCAAAATAGAGATGTAAATGTTATCCAAGGCCATCCAAGAGAAGGATTTGTAGGAGATGTGGAATTTATTCACCCAAAATCAGCTAACGGAGTTCTCACAGAAATTGCCCAAGTAACATTAAGAACACCCGTCAATATAGATTTAGGAGTCCACCATATAACAATAGCAACTAAGGATCGTGATGCAGCAGTGGATAACTGGATAAATAAATTTGGACTGAAACTTAATAAGCTTGCTGAAAGACAAGATGCGCCAATTATTACAGGTTGGCTTGATGCGGGCAACGCAGAGGTAGAATTCGCCCAACAAACATCCGAAGATGGACCGCTTGCAAAATCTATTGCATCAAGGGGAGAAGGTATTTATGGGATAGTTCTCGAAACAAGCGATGCAGTAGCGCTTAAAAACCATATTGTTTCTCAAGGCCTTAGGGTTATCGAGGATAAAGAAGGTGAAAATTATCTTAGAGTCATACATCCAAGTGATTTCTTGGGCACTCTAATGATTTTTAACCAAAAAGATTAAAATGATTAACGCTAATTTGGATCACATATCTATTGTTGTAAGAAATATTGAAGACTCTTTATCTAAAGTACAATCTGTGCTCGGTTTATCTGGAAGTGTAAACCACAATGCAAATCCTCAATATTCAAAATCAGCTTTAATAGAAACAGAAACATCAAATATTGAGCTTATTCAGCCTACAGATCAGGACACTGAGATTTATTCATTCCTTTCTTTGCGGGGAGAGGGATTACACCACCTAACTTTTTCAACCAATGATATGACAAACGCCTATACCCATATGAAAATTAATAATGTTGGATTGAAGAAGAATATTTTAAGCCTATCTGAAAGTGAGGAAGGAGATTTTATACCTCCTGCATATACTGGTGGAACTTTAGTCTCATTTTCAAAAAATAGGTCTCCAGTTAGAATTCCTAATGCCAAAATATCCTTGCACCACATCACCATACGTACAGAAGATATTGACAGTGACATCCAAAAATGGGAAACCCTTTTTGAGTTAAATCTGATTAGAAAAGCCGTTTCGCAAAGTTATCAAATGGATACCGCTTGGATGGGAGCAGGAAATAGCCAAATAGAATTTGCTCAACAATTAAATAAGACGGGACCAGTGGCTAGAGCTATAAAATCGTTCGGTAGTGGTCTTCACGCTATAGTATTAGAATGCTCAAATAGTGAAGATATTTTAAAGCGAGCTATTGAAAATAATGTTAGAGTTATCGAAGATAAAGGTGAACCCGTTATAAGAGCTCTGCACCCGCTAGATTTTATGGGTACTTTGATTCTTTTAACTGATACCGACGCGATACACGCTGGCGAAGAAAATCCAGAGAATATTTAGAGAATATTTAATTTATAGGAGTATCAAGAGTGATATCTAAACAACCAACAAGGATATTAGTTGCGAAGCCAGGCCTAGATGGCCATGATAGAGGTGCTAAAGTTGTTGCCAGAGCCCTTAGAGATGCGGGGTTTGAAGTGATTTATACCGGAATTAGGCAGACGCCTGAAATGATAGTCCAAACAGCTCTACAAGAGGATGTCGATGGCATTGGATTAAGTATACTATCTGGAGCTCATTTAGATTTGTTCCCTGCTATTGTGGAAGGATTAAAAAAAGTAGGCCTTGAAAATATAACTATTTTTGCCGGGGGGATTATTCCTAAACAAGATTATAAATCTCTTGAAGAATTAGGCATCAAAGGTATCTTTGGCCCTGGAACGAGCCTAAGTGAAATTGTTGACTTTGCAAAAAAAATCGGCACATAAATTCCCTATTCACAGCAATCTCATCATATCCTTTTATCCCTGCACCATATATACTTCAATTAATCAGGTTTTATTACCAGATTTGATCAAATATTATAAGAAGGAATTTAGACAGTTTCCGTGAAGATTAATATCGAGTCCCTGATGGATGAAAATATTGGAGTTAAAGAAGATTATAAATTTTCATATTCCAATCAACAGGATGATTTTATAGTCAATTGCTCTGCATCCATAATGAGAACAGATACAGGAGTAAATGTAAGATCAGACTGCTTGAGTACTCTAAAACATAGCTGCAGTAGATGTTTACAAATTATGGAAAATAAGATTTCCTTCGAGTTCGATGAGAGCTTTGTTGATCAAAAACATATTGCTTATGAATCTACGTGGGATGAAAAAGCTGATGATATTTTTATAATAGATGAAACAAATAGTATTGATATGTCGATACCTCTGAATCAATATATGCTCACAGAAAGACCGATAGCCCCCTTATGTGATATTGAATGTAAAGGACTTTGCAATCAATGTGGTACTAATTTTAATAAAAGCCTATGCTCATGTAAACCAAAGCTATCTAACCCTTCCTGGGAAAAACTTAGAGATCTATGGGATGAAAAAAGAAAATAGTTAGAATTGAATTTTAATAATTAAAGAATCAAGGAGATAAAATGCCAGCCCTACCTAAAAGGAGAAGATCCAATACGCGTAATTCAAAACGGATGTCACATAGCCGCTTGAAAATTGCTAGGACATCCAAGTGCCCTGTATGTAATAACGCAAAGTTACCGCATCAGGCATGCCCTTCGTGTGGTACGTATAACGGGCGCCAAGTTGTAGAGCAAAAACAAAGAGAAACTCAGGAAAATGAGTAAACATACCATATCAAAATAAGGAGAATTTTTAATTATGACGGTAGCTTATTTATTCCCAGGCCAAGGTGCTCAAACTGTCGGAATGGGCAAGGATGCATATGATCAAAACCCTGCGGCAAGAACGATATTTGATTCTGCAGATAATGCACTTGGTTTCCCATTATCAGATCTGTGTTTCAATGGCCCAGAGGATTCTCTAACTCAAACAGTTAATACTCAGCCAGCAATTCTAACTGCTAGTATAGCTATGCTAGAAGCATCTAAGTCAGTATTAGAAAGTATGGGTTACGCTGAGCCGTCATTTGTAGCGGGCCATAGCCTTGGCGAATACTCTGCACTAGTTGCTGCTCAATCTATTTCATTTAGTGATGCTGTGCAATTAGTCAGAGAAAGAGGGCGATTAATGCAAGCAGCAGGTGACGCATCTGAAGGTGCTATGGCTGCAGTAATGGGAATGCCTGAAGAAACACTTGCAAAAATATGCGCTGATACTGGTGTCGATATGGCTAATCTAAACTCTACTGATCAAATAGTCATAAGTGGATCAAAAGAAGGTATTGAAAAAGCTCAAACACTAGCCCAAGAGAATGGAGCAAGACGTGTAGTAGCTCTGAAAGTCAGCGCAGCATTTCATTCATCTCTCATGGATCCAGCCGTTCCTGGAATGAGGACTGCGTTAGAAACCGCCAAAATAGATACACCTAAAGTTCAAGTAATTGCTAATGTAACAGCAAAACCACTTACCAACTCAGAAGAAATTCTTGATGAACTCGCTAAGCAAATACGAAGTCCTGTCCAATGGTTCAGGACTCTACAGTACTTGAAAAACCAAGGCGTCACAACATATATTGAAATCGGGCCTGGAAAGGTACTTACCGGCTTAGTAAAGCGAGTAATCGGAGAAGCCGAAACTATCAATATAAGTTCGATGAAAGACCTGGAAGAACTAGCTGCTAAATAACTAAATGGAATCAAAGTAAATGACAACTAATTACTCACATGAACGTAAAGGGCGTAGAATCGCTTTACAATGTTTATATGAATGGGACTCAGTTTCCCATGATCCAGATATAACGTTACAAAGGCTAACACCTGTTGAACATTCTAAGTCTGGCATAGGGAAATTCGCTCAAGAACTTATCAAGCTTTCATTTAGTGAATCAGAAAGAATAGACCTTTTAATCTCCCAATATGCACCGATATACCCTGTCGACCAATTATCTATAGTTGATAGAAACATTCTTAGGCTTGCATTAACCGAACTAATACAAGGCATTACGCCTCCAAAAGCTGCAATCAACGAAGCTATTAACCTAGCAAAGATGTATGGATCTGAAAATTCAGGCCGTTTTGTTAATGGGGTTTTAGGAAGTGCTGTTGCGGAACTTTGTCCTGACCTCTAACCTAAGAGAAAATAAATTATATAATATACGGAGGTGGTAACGGTGGCGACAGTCGCTGATAGAGTCAAAGGGGTCATCGTAGAACAATTAGGTATTGAAGAAGATGAGATAAATTTGAACTCTTCCTTTACAGAAGATCTTAATGCAGATTCGCTTGATATGGTTGAACTGGTAATGGCGTTCGAAGAAGAATTCAGTTCCTCAGATTCAGAAATTGAGATACCAGACGAAGAAGCCGAAAAAATATTAACAGTCCAAGATGCTGTTTCATTTTTAAATAAAATGGGCGTAGAAGATTCTTAATTAATTAGTAATCCTAAAGTCCAATGTTTTAGTTCTTCTGCCCAGTAGAAAAACTGGATTCACATGAATGAGGTTGACCCCCAGGCAAGATTAGATATTATGGTGAGCGCTATGCTCTCCTGCGTTGCCTGTCCTCTGTCTGAGAACAGGCAGAATGTAGTGCCTGGAACAGGTCCTGCAAATGCAAATATAATGTTTATCGGAGAAGGTCCAGGAGCCAATGAAGATCTGCAAGGATATCCATTCGTAGGGAAATCTGGTCGCCTCCTTGATGAGCTTCTAAATATGATAGGTTGGAATAGAAAAGATGTTTACATTACAAATACTGTAAAATGCAGACCCCCAGAAAATCGAGACCCTTTTGAATCAGAATTGAAGATCTGTCAAGAAAACTGGCTAGACCCTCAAATAGCTGTTATACAGCCATCTATAATTGTTCCTCTCGGCCTGCACGCGCTCCAGCGTGTTATACCTGGAATGAAAATAGGAGATGCAAGAGGAAAAACTTTTTCCAGAAATGGTTTTACAATATTCCCGACCTACCACCCTGCAGCAGCATTAAGACAAAAACG
>Ga0114993_10000081_pt1 | contig 94257 bp, 81 predicted proteins | sample ArcticOcean_MG_C_FD_87042 | JGI IMG/M metagenome (GOLD analysis project Ga0114993, IMG submission 87042) | Marine microbial communities from western Arctic Ocean - ArcticOcean_MG_CB2_150 | ecosystem: Environmental > Aquatic > Marine > Oceanic | place: Arctic Ocean: Canada Basin | collected... | reverse complement strand
AGTTGTTGTTAAAAAAATTTACAATTTGTGCTACGCAACGTCAATTTTATCAATGAATGTGTTTTTCACAATAAGAATTTAATTAGGTTGCTTTTAAACAAAACTAAGTTACACATTTTACACAGGAAGAACATATTTTGACGACTCATAGATACGTTGATGTTGAGAATAACCGTGTGAATATGAGTAGTAGTTTTCTCATACAAAAACTCTGACAGAATTATTCGTGTGTGAGAAGTGGTATCTCTCTGAAATGACACTCTAAAAATTTGAACAAACCTAATGGGTAAGTCTACAATGGTAACCCTTTTTAAATGAAAGATAACCAGACTCCTCATTTTCATAAAGATGTCGGCGGGTCTTTTAAAACCTTTCAAATGACTGGCACATATATGTATGTGTTATTATACAATAGCTCAATAATTAAGTTAGTATCAATATGACACATATTTATAAAGAGATTTGCAATGGACCTAAAACTTAAAGACAGAATATGCCTCGTAACTGGTGCTAGTGTTGGGATTGGTAAAGGAATTGTTAAAGCACTGGCAAAAGAAGGGGCCATTACAATTGCAGTGGCCAGAAGAACTAATCTACTCCAAGAGCTTTCTGATGAAGTGAACGAAATGGGAGCTGAACGTACACATTTAATCACTGAAGATTTATCTACCCAAGAGGGACCTGAGAAAGTTGCTTTAAAAGTTTTAAAAAAATTCGGCCGTATAGATGTTTTAATTAATAACGCGGGCCAATCAGTTGCAGCAAACTGGGATTCACCAGACGAACTATGGGTAGATTCATTTAATTTGAATTTCCACGCAGCTAGGCGTTTGACAACGCCCCTTATCCCTGAGATGAGAAAAAATAATTGGGGACGCATTATCAATATAACAGGAGGAATGGAGGTAGCAGGGCTAAACGCAGCATCTACGGGGAAAGCAGCAACTCACATGTGGTCTAAAGGACTTTCTCGTGAGTTGGGCCCGGAAGGAATTACTGTTAATTGCGTCGCACCTGGTCGAATTAATAGTGAACAGATTCTGGGAAGATTACACCCTGATCTCGAAAAGAGAAACGAATTCATTAAACGTGAAATTCCTGCTGGTTATTTTGGAGAACCGGAAGACCTAGCCGTATTAGTGGCTTTTCTTTCTTCACCTATTGCAAGGTATATTTCCGGAGAAGTAATCCGTGTTGATGGCGGAATGGCAAAGTTTGCTCACTAAAATAGATGCAATATAAATATCATATAAGAAGGATATGTTTTAAATACTGTGAACTAAGTTTACTTCTGGTGTTATGTTTTTAAGTAATTGAGCTTTGTACATAAATGCAAAACCTAAATTATGATATTTTTTCCAGTAACTGCTAATCACCCTCAATTTTAGAACGCTCTCGTTTATGAGCCAGTAGAGCCATCAAACGTTTATCCCGCCAGTTTCTACGATCACTATTATTTACTACCGGCTTACTTTTAAGCCTTTCAATCTCCAATCTCTTAATATTATCATCACTCCATGGACGTGCTTGCTGTGTGGCGTTAATCTCGTTTACCCATTTTCCATAGCGTTCATTATAATCTGGCACCCCTCCTGGAGCATTAAGTGAAATAGTTTCCATTGCCCCCATGAAAGACCATCTCAGACCTAGCGCCTCCCTAACTGTTTTTTCAATATCTTCGATTCCAGCAACATCGTCCTCCCACAATCGATAAGCTTCAGAAATAACTGCGTACTGAATCCGATTTAGAACAAATCCTTGAATTTCTTTTTTTAAAACACTGGTCGCCTGCCTACAATCTTCCATTAACTTTTTACTACTTGCTATGACCTCAGGCGCAGTCCAAGGCGACGGAACAATCTCAACAAGCCTTAGCAAGTGCGGAGGTGTACCCGGATGCATAACAATACAACGTGCTCGGCCAGATAAATGTTCTGTAAATGAAGACACAGGAATAGTAGAAGTTGAACTTGCGATAGTAACGTTATCTGGAACTATTTTATCAAGTTTTTCGAATAAATTTCTCTTTAATTCAGCTCGTTCAGGAATACTTTCTTGCACATGCACAGCACCATCAACGGCATCCTCAATACTAGTAGAAGTAGATATACGGGAAAATATAATTTCGGGGGACTCTTCAATTAAACCGTAATCATTTAGATGATTTAGGCTCTCTCTTATTTCAACCAAAGCTTTCTCTATAGCATTGCTATCAGCGTCAAAAAGAACAGGGTGACGTCCAGATTCAGAGAATACAATTCCCCAACCAGTACCAATGAGGCCGGAACCAATAAGAGCTATTTTTTCCATAGTTCAAACTTCCTCGTTATTAATGTAAATAAATTCAGTTTTTCCATTCAGGCAAAGCCACTCGTTTCCACGGACGATTTATACTAAAATCCTCAGTTATGGCATTTGCTGCAATATAACCTGGAGCTCCATTTACGCCCCCGCCATTTCCAGTAGATGATCCACATAAATAGAGACCTTCAACAGGAGTACGGGTACCTGACAATTCGGGATGGGGTCTATTGACTCCAAGTTGTGAAGGAATGTAAGCACCCATCCTGACGGCACCTCCTCGCATATTTACGTTTAAGCGCTCAACATCAAGAGGAGTAAACAAAAACTTTCCACGTACATTATTGTCTTCAAGATTTATTGCATATTCGCGCCAAACCTTTAAAATACGCTCCATGTAATAATCCTTCCTATCATCCCAATTTTCAGCTGCCCCATCGACTTCATATGGTGCAAAAGGCCACCAAAAAGCAGAATGGCCATCTGCTGGAGCGTAGGAAGGATCAATGGAACTGTTACAAGCTCCATTACCCATTAATACATCTGGAAATTGTTTATCTTCACAATTTTTAAAACACCGCTTTACCTGATCTATAGTGTCCATTCCGAAAAATATATTGAAAGCAGAATCTATATCAGGGTCAAATTCACGTGATTTATAGATTGGTCTTTCACGTAATGCTAAATGTAGAGTTACAAGGCTATGATTTCCCCAATGCCAGTTATTTAATTTCTTTTGCACTTCATCAGAAAATATTTCAGCGCCAATCATATTCATTGTTGTCGGAGCATCAATTGCACTCGCCACAAAGTATTTTGCTTCTACAACACTACCATCATCAAGCATGACATTTCTTGCACGTCCGTTTTTAAGTCCTATTTCCCTTACCTCACTCTCTAAAAATATTTTACCTCCTCCTTTCTCAAGGATACGTAGAAGTGCGTTTGGTAGGGAAACTGCTCCTCCTACTGGCAACGTAAAACCCATTACGTTAGAAAAAATTGCAGGGAAAACCATGCCTGCCCCAGGTTTATTTTCAGTAGCAATTACATGCATATATGAAGAAAAGAGAGTGCGTATACGATCATCAACAAAATATTTTTCTACAACACTAAACAAATCATGCTCTGCGTGAGATAAAAATTCTTTTGCTTCCGGTCCTGACAAACGATCCTTTAGCTGATCTATAGGTAGCGGAGCATTATACATCATTGAACCCAGTAAAGGTCTCATTTTCACAGCATATAAGTGGTACAATTCCCTGAAAGTATCGGCATCTTTCTTTGAGAATCTCGAGAGAGAAGCACAAGTTTTATCTAAATCCTGATGTATAACCACACACGATCCATCGCGAAATGTGGCAGCCTGCTGTACTAGTGGCTCAATATATGAAAATCCATAACGATGCAGCTGTAAATCATTTATTAATGGTGAATTACCAAACCCCATAAAGAAATTGGAATGCAGATTGAAGCGATAGCCAGGAAGAAGTGGTTCCTGCGTACTCGTTCCTCCGCCAATTTGCGCGTTTCTTTCAATGACTGCAATTTTAAGACCGGCTATTGACAGATATGCAGCTAGAGTAAGACCATTATGGCCTGCGCCGATAATCACTCCATCATACATTGTCATAGGCTTTTCCTTAGATTGTTTTCTTTAGTATTAAAAGAATTTTATTTTATCTTTTAGGGTTTAGAGTTTATCTCATTGCCTGGGCTAATAGCTCAAAGGAATGCACTCTGGTTTTATGATCCCAGATCGCAGCTGCTACCATCAGCTCATCGGCGTCGGTAGACTCTATAAGGGGTACTAACTTAGACTTTATCGTCTCCGTCGATCCGTAGAACGAGCAGGCCAGCATCGATGATGCCTGTGACTTTTCCATTGGAGACCAGATTTTCTCAATGTCATCGACAGGTGGCGGTAACTGCCCACGTGTACCGCGTACCATTCTAATTACGTTTTGTTGTGGCGTCGTAAAGATCCTCCTCGCCTCATCTTCAGTATCAGAAACGATAACGTTACAGCCTACCATCACATAAGGTTTATCAAGCTGCGCCGATGGCTCAAACCGTTCACGGTAAATCGACACTGCTTGCATAAGTGCCTGCGGAGCAAAGTGCGAGGCAAAAGCAAAAGGTAGGCCGAGCATAGCGGCAAGCTGAGCTCCAAATAGGCTAGATCCCAAAATCCAAAGAGGTACATTAGTATTCTCACCAGGAATCGCGTGTATCGTCTGGTTCTCTTGCGGTGGGCCGAGCAGGGCTTTCAGCTCAACAACATCCTGGGGAAAATATTCCGAAGAATCAGGAGCGCGCCGTAGCGCATTTAGCGTGTGCTGGTCGGTACCCGGCGCCCTACCCAGGCCAAGATCTATTCGTCCGGGGAACAAGGTAGCCAATGTACCAAACTGTTCGGCAACTATCATCGGTGAATGATTTGGTAGCATAATTCCGCCGGCTCCGATACGGATCGTCTTGGTACCACCTGCGACATGACACATACAGACAGACGTAGCAGCGCTGGCAATACCTGCTAGATTATGATGTTCTGCCATCCAGAAGCGTTTGAAACCAGAAGCTTCAACATGCTGTGCTAGGTCTAACGCGTTTGTCAGTGCGTCTGCCGGTGTAAACCCTTCTCCGATATACGCAAGGTCAAGTACGGATAGTTGTACCATTTTCTAACCTAACTCATACTTTGCATCATGAGATGCAATGGATACTACTGCAGGTTTACTTGTGCGATTGCTCCAAGAATGATTAGCACCTCTTTGCACAACAAAATCTCCTTTTTCTAGGTTTACTTCCTGAGTATCTAAAACCAGAGTTATTTCCCCCTCCAATACAATACAAAAATCTAGGGTGCGGGTTCTTTGCATATAGGGATGTGGAGTATTGGAATCGTATGTCGAAGCATTTGGGGCATTTAATGATTTGAAGTACGCAGCTACGTCATCGGAGTTTACTTTTCCTTGCCAATCAGCATCAGGGGGAAATGTAATGACATTCAACACCGAGCCATTCTTTGGGGGTACTATCACATTTGGTAAATGCAAAGTTTCGTAAACTAGCTTTGCTGGCATACTATCAACAACCCACATGCGCTGTAACGCGAATCCTGGTCTAGCCATATCTATCCGTACATCAGGGGAATAACCATCACCAACTAGGCTAGATTTTCCAGCTTCCCTGTCAACAGCAACTATGCGCCGTTGCGGCTTCACACCAGGCGGAAGCGATTGACTTTCTTTTGCCTGCATTGGTTTGTCATTTCCTTGTACGGTGCCCGCGGGACCATCTACGAACTCCGCATCAAACATGTCGAATGCCATCATACAGCCCTTTTTAGAGCTATCCCAAAGGTGCCACGCGCCCACGTCTATAATAATATCACCGGGCTTAAGAGATAACGTACAATCATCAAGTTCTATTAAACGTTCGCCAGAAATCATTATTCCATAGTCAAGTGATTTAGTTTTGTGCATGTAAGAACGGTTGTAGTCGTTACCCCCGCCACGGTCCCAAGTGCGTCCATGGCTTTCCGGATCTTTATAAGGATCATTAGGAGGAGAGTCGTCGGTCTTTGGGAGCCAATGCACAACACGCTGATGACCACCACCTTCAGGGTTAGGAAATTCATCGTCCCAAGTTCCTGCATCTTCTTTTCCATCAAGTGGCGACGGGGTCTCTCGCCATACCCAAAAGTCAGTATGACCTCTGCCACTAAAACTGCTTTCATGCGTACCCGGTGAGGGGCCATCCCAAACCACCATAGATTTACCTGACACATCTGTACCTGTGACCACTCTTCGGATCGGTGTTAGTGGCATAATCTGATATCTCCTTAAATCTATCACTTTTTGGCGGAAAAACGTTTATTACTTTGCACGTATCTCCACACTAGCCATCATCATAATTAGAGTCACTATAAGTAAACCTAGCTAAAGAATTATAATCTGAAATTTAGCAAATCTTCCATCTATTTCATGACTGTGTAATTGTATACAATGTACGTTATTAAAAAGATGCTAATGAATAGAAATTTTCGTAGCTTTAGTTAATACTTCGTTCAAGTTACTATTCTTAGTTACTAATAATAGTCATCTCTGTTTCCAACGCTATCTTAGCTATGCAAAATAGTATGTTAGTCTCTAGTTCTTAAAAATTATCTGCAACTTTTTTTCATGTATATCAACAAAAGTATGTATATATAAATCTTGGAGTAATAAAATGTGAAAAATGACTCAAGTTCAGACATAGAGAATAAAAACTATAATACATTGAATGTAATCCCATTATCACCAACGATAGGTGCAGAAATTCAATGTGGTGATTTAAGACAAGTCAGCGAACCGGTTATTACTGATATTCGCAAAGCCTGGCTTAAACATCTAGTTGTTGTTGTTAGAAATCAAAATCTAAACAATTCTGAACTAGTAAAATTGGGTAAAAAATTTGGAGAATTCCAATACTCAAAACCATTAAGCAATCCATTAGTCGCTGCAGGGAAGGTTACAAAACAAGGCGGGTCATTTGTTAACCACCCGGAGATCACGGTCGTTTCCAATGTAGTGGAAAACGGAGTAGCTTTAGGAGGGCTAGGAGATAGCGAGGTAATTTGGCACACAGATATGTCAAGCTTCAATGAACCACCTAATCAAACCATCCTTTATGCTAAAGAAGTACCAACTTCAGGTGGTGACACATATTTCTGCAATATGTATGAGGCTCTTAACCTGCTACCAGAGCATATACGGTTCAGGATAAACGAACTAAGCCAGAAACATGACCTACTTATTGATGCAGCTGGCAATGTTAGGCCAGAGCTGGCTGATCAAATTAACAAACCACTTGAAGAGACGCCTGGTGCAATCCATCCGCTAATACACACACATCCAGAAACCCATAAAAATTGCCTGTATTTGGGTCGCCGTTCAAATGCAAGACTAATGGAATTATCACAGAAAAAATCTGATAAAATGTTAGATATTCTTTGGGGTTTCTCAACAAAAAAACAGATCACTTGGCGGCACAAATGGAAAACAGGGGATCTAATAATGTGGGACAATCGTTGCGTTATGCATAAACGTGACAAGTTCAAACCTAATGAAAAACGTACAATGCACCGGATTGTTATAAAAGGAACTAAACCCTATCGACAATTATCAAGCTAATTCAATCCTGCCAATCTCTGTTCAACTAAATCAAGGTTGCTAAAACCAGGCTCCAGTTCTCCAGAATGAATCTGACGACTTAGTTCGACAATTGCATCGCTAGCCGGCGCTATTCCACCATTTTTCTTTCGTTCTTCTGCAACCAGCCCAGCGATCATTTCGTCCTCGCCTAATCGACCCTTCATGTGGTCTTGCAATGTAGTATTAATAGCCGACGGTCCAACATGCTCTATAATGGTATCTAAAAGCGTTTCAAGAAGGCTATTAGTATTCTTGACATCTTCCGGCTTTAACCCAAAGACTGGTACAACTTTATAATTCAGAGATTGGCCTGCCGCTAAAGCCTCTTCTCCAGCTTTAAGCATCCATTTGCGAGCTCTTTGCTCATACTCTTTACCGTTATCCTTTAAAACCTGCCCGGGACTACCCCCGAGTATAGCCATCGAGCCCATGACCATATTGTTAACAATTAGTTTCACCCATTTCGCTGAAAGAATATCTTCAATAGTCTCTACACGCCCTGCATTTCTAAAAAGTTCTGCTATTTCTTCGACACGACCCTCCTGCGCTGGGTCAAAAGCGCCAACTCCAAACCAGGTGCCTTCTTTTTTAGTACTACGATGAATTACTCCCGGCTCAAACATTTGAGAGGCAAGTTCAACAACAATGCCCATTGTTCTCTCAACACCAACGATGTCTGCAATCATTTCAGCAGTCATAGCATTCTGCACTCCAATGACCAGACCATCATCGGCAAGATAAGGCTTTATGAATTCGGTAAGCCACTTAGTATCATAGGCTTTGGAGACAAGTAATACGATATCAAATTTAACATCTAAAGTGCAGATATCACTCAAGTGGTAAGCGTTTACTTTTACGTTAAGTTCGTCTTCACGGTTAGTTATTTTAAGTCCATTTGTTCTCATAGCCTCTATGTGCTCTCCCCACATATCAATCATGGTAACATCAAGTCCTGCTTCAATAAGATCAGCAGCAATTACGCTTCCATTTGCACCAGAAGCCAGAACTGCAATTTTTTTATTAGTCATGTAACTGCTCCATTTTCATCGTTCATTCTTAGTGTATAACAATTTTTTATATCTATAACTTCAGTTTAAAATCAGACAGAATATTATGCTGTTATTTTAAGAACAACTTTAAAACATCAGAACCTTAGTGTGACAATTCAGTTAATTCTATGAGTATATCACCGGTCGATTCAGGATTAATGAATGCAATTTTAGCACCCCCATGACCTACACGTGGAACCTCATCTAGAAGCTTAACACCCTTTTCTCGTAGTTCATCTAGGGCCGATACAATATCCTCCACTTCAAAACAAAGATGATAAAGACTTTGATTTTTTTCCGATATTAATTCAACAATTTTAGAATTTGGATCAGAACTCTCTAAAAGTTCTATATATGTTTCTCCCACTGGGTACATAGCTAAGTTAGTCGTACCAATTGTTTCCTCAAGTTCTTTTTCAAAACCAAATATATTTTCTAACATATTCATAGAATCAGACATATTTTTACATGCAATTGCCACATGCTCTACCCTCTTAATTTTCATAATATTATTTCCTGTTTTTTTATTTCAAATATCAAATGGAATCTAAATAAAAGTAATAATAGTTTTAAAATAAATCTTTCTAATTATAGACCCTTAATTAACTATTGTTAAATTATCAAATAAATCTACCATAAATCTATATATAGTTAACAACACTTAACTACTAGCATGAGCAATAGTTTAGTTAATAATTAATTAGACTAAATAACAGATGTTTCATATTTCAGTAGTTTCAGCTAAACCATCCTTATGAGTATTTGGGGAAAACTTATTGGTGGAGCAGCAGGGTTTGCTTTAGGCGGACCTTTAGGTGCGTTACTGGGGGCTATTGCTGGCCATGTGTATGATTCTAGTAAGAAGATTACAGATGAAACAGATGACCCTACTAAACAAATAGGTTTTACTATTGCTGTAATAGCCTTAGGGGCTAAATTAGCTAAAGCAGATGGAGTTGTTAGTGAAAAAGAAATTCGCGCTTTCCGTCAAGTGTTTAAGGTTGCTCCAGAAGAGACAAATAATGTTGCACGTGTATTCAATTTAGCTCGTCGTAGCGTCCATGGGTATGAGCCATACGCCAAACAAGTCGCCGGTATGTTTGCGACTAACCCGTACGTTTTGGAGAAGCTCCTTGGGTGCCTGTTCTTTATAGCGAAAGCAGACGGAAATGTCTCAGATGCAGAAATAAATTATTTACAAAACGTATCTATAATTTTTGGATTTAGTGAGAAAGATTTCTCTCGTATACGCGCAGAGAATATAGGACCGGACTCTCTTGATCCCTATACTATTCTCGGGATACCGTACAGTATTGATAATAACGAAATAAAATCTGCCTATCGCAAACTTATTCGAGAGCACCATCCAGATACATTAATAGCCCAAGGAATGCCTGAAGAGTTTATTGAAATTGCTAATAGTAAAGTAGCAGCTATAAATGCAGCCTATGACAAAGTTTGTAATGATCGGGGCATTAAGTAACGAGTTTTATTTAAATGGCTAATGATCCTCCCATAATAACTCTGCGTAAAATAAAGGTTAGGTTTGGCAAAGACCCTTTATTAGATGATACTGAACTTCAACTAATGCCGGGCTCAAGAACCTGCCTAGTTGGTCGCAATGGAAGTGGAAAATCTACTATAATGAAAATTATAGCAGGTCTATTTGAACCTGATGATGGACAGCTTTATTTAGAACCTGGCCTAACGATAGGCTATTTACAACAGGATGTTCCACTGCCTGTTGAAGGCAATGTTGCATCATTCGTAGCCAATACAGAGCATAAAGAAGCTGCTGAATTTGAAGTCGAGGATCTGCTTTCTAGATTAGATATTGATGGAGATCGAGATATTAGTTCCTTATCAGGTGGTGAAAGCCGTCGTGCGGCTTTAGCTCGTTCTTTATTAGGTAATCCAGACGTGCTTCTACTAGATGAGCCAACAAATCATCTGGACTTACTAACTATACAATGGCTTGAACAAACATTACTTAATAGTAGAAAGACAATCTTGGTAGTAAGTCATGACCGCGCATTTCTAAAAAAAATAACAACTGATACTTTATGGCTACATCACAATCAACTTCTGCACAACACAAGTGGGTATAGTGATTTTGATAGATGGAGTGAGGCCATCTTAGATAGTGAAATAAAAGCAGAAAATAAACTCCGTCAAAAAATTCGTTCGGAAGAGCACTGGCTAATACATGGAGTAACTGCAAGAAGAAAAAGAAATCAGGGTAGATTAAAATCACTTGAGATTCTGAGAGAAAGGCGAAGGTCTACGCTTACAGGTGAATCAAGCGTAAATATTAATGCTGATAGCGGACCTGTTAGTGGCCGACTTGTTATAGAAGCAAAGGAACTGGTGAAGTCCTATAATCATAAAAGTATAGTTAATAATTTCTCAACTCGCATACTCAAAGGCGACCGCATCGGGTTCATCGGCCCAAACGGAGCCGGAAAAACTACCTTATTAAATTTATTGATAGGAAGCTTATTACCAGATAGCGGACGACTACGCTTGGGAAGCAATTTGACGATTGCCTTATTTGATCAAACACGTGAAAGCTTAGTTCTAGATGACACCTTATGGCAAACTCTAGTTCCTGAAGGCGGAGATTCACTAAATGTGCGCGGCAAGCAACGCCATGTTGTAGCATATTTACGTGATTTCTTATTTGATGAAAAACAAGCAAAATCTCCTGTTTCCTCTCTATCTGGTGGAGAAAGAAACCGTTTACTTCTGGCCAAGATTCTGGCTCAACCGAGTAATTTATTAGTACTGGACGAACCCACCAATGATCTAGATTCCGATACCCTAGATGTACTTCAAGAGATGCTTGATGATTATAATGGCACTTTACTACTTGTTAGTCATGACCGAGAATTCTTAGACCGTATAGTTACAAGTACAATAGCTATCGAGGGTAATGGTATTATAACAGAATACGCCGGCGGTTATTCAGACTATCTTTATCAGAGGAAAGACGAAAACCTTCCCTTTAGTAGTTTAGGCTCTAGGAAAAGAAAAAAAACTCAAAAAAAGAATAAGTTAAAAAACAATAAAGCAAAAAAGCTATCCTATAAGGATCAACGAGAGTTAGAAAATTTACCACAAATTATTTCTAGCTTACAGAAATCTAAACAACAACTTGAATCAATACTGGCTGATCCCAACTTGTATACTCAAGACGCACTAACATATAATGACGTTGCTGAAAAATTGAAAAAACTAAATACAGAAATAATGGAGGCTGAAGATCGTTGGTTATTCTTAGAAACCACTCTAGAGTCTCTCAGCAAATAACTCTCTCATGTCCAAAATAAATTATTGTCCTTCAACAAATTTTAATGAAAGAATAGCCGAGGGAACAAGTCCAATAAATATCGATATGCTAATAATTCATTATACTGGTATGCTACCCGAAAATAGCGCATTAGACTGGCTATGTAATCCTCAATCTAAGGTAAGCGCTCACTATTTAATTGATGAAAAAGGAAACATTTACAATCTGGTACCAACTCTTATGCGTGCTTGGCACGCTGGCGTAAGTTCTTGGCGTGGAGTAACAGATATTAACTCTCGTTCTATAGGTATCGAACTTGTAAATCCTGGACATGATTTTGGTTATCGTGATTTTTCTTTAAAACAGGTTAATTCTTTAATTGCTTTAGCAAATAAAATTTTAAAACAACACCCTATTCCCCCACGTAACGTCCTTGGACATTCAGACATATCACCTACGCGTAAAATTGATCCAGGGGAACGTTTTCCCTGGAAAACACTTGCGGAACAAGGAATAGGCTTATGGCCTCATAAACAAAAATTTAGTACCGCTGAGATGAGTAAAAAAGAATTTATAAAAATGCTGAATTGTTATGGGTATGATACTGATAATAATTCATTCAATGATTTAGTAACGGCATTCCAAAGACATTTTCGTCCAGAACGCTGTGACGGTATTATAGATCACGAATCACAGGTTCGATTAAAAAACCTAATATTTTCTGTTGCGGAATAGTTCATAAGCTCTTAATCATTAACGATCAGATGGTCGGATAGCTGCGCACAAAAAATAGGGAAACCTTTTTGTGTGAGGAAAGTCCGGGCTCCACGGAAATACGGTGCCGGTTAATGGCCGGCGGGGGTGACCCTAGGGAAAGTGCCACAGAAAAGAAACCGCCTATATTTAAGACTTTATGTACAATATGGGTAAGGGTGAAATGGTGCGGTAAGAGCGCACCGCGCAGTCGGTAACGGATGCGGCATGGTAAACCCCACTGGGAGCAAGATCGAATAGGGGTGACATATGGCACATTTCCGTGCCGTCACCCGGGTGGATCGCACGAGGTATTCGGCAACGGATGCCCCAGATGAATGGCTATCTCCTTCCAAACTTAGGTGTTGGGAGGAACAGAACCCGGCTTATAGGCCATCTGATTTATTATAAACTGTTACTTCATACTCTGTTTTATTTGAGTTCATAATCAAATCTCAGAACAAAAATTCTGTTACAAATTAACTATTGGTTATACTGTTTTCTTAGTTAAATTAAGAACATTACAAGAACAAGAAATAGCCACATTTAATGGTTATTTAAAAGATCTATGTTTTACGCTTCAAGAATGTCCTTAACTGATAGACAAATACTATTGATTTCTATCATGATTTATAACAAAAATTAGCCTCTATACCGTTGACTGACCATATTTTTCCATGCTATCCCATATATTCCCAATTTAAGTATTTCTTACTCATAAGGATTGAAATAAGAAAATAATTGGGAGTAGCGATGTAAAACCGACTGATGTCGGGCGTTAAAGGGCGTTAAGGATAGCGAGCAAATACAAATGGCGTTGTTTCTTTCAACGACTATAAATAAAGTTGATACAAAAGGACGAGTATCGGTCCCGGCTGCATTTCGTGCATCACTGGTAGGCCAGCATTTCCACGGGATAGCCGCCATACCATCTTTTAAATATCCAGCAATTCAATGCGGTGGCATGGACTGGATGGAACAATTGAGTAGTGGTGTTAATGCCTTCGATTTTTTTTCTGATGAACACGATACACTAACTGCAGCCTTATTTAGTCAAACCGAACAGCTTTCGTTTGACGGAGAAGGACGAATTATCTTGCCTACTTCACTCGTGCAGCATGCAAATATTAATAAAGAAGCCGCTTTTGTAGGTCGCGGACCAACTTTCGAAATCTGGGAACCCCAGGCTTTTAATACATACCAAAACGAAGCGACAAAAAAAGCAGCGGAACAACGGCTAACCCTAAGACCTTCGGGTCCCCCTGGTATAAACGGGGAGAAAAGCTGATGATGACTGCCGAAATCCGGCGTCGTCCTAACCAGATAGGTCCTGAGGCCCAACCTGGTTTTGTAAAAACACATACTCCTGTACTTTTAGACTCTATAATACCAGCTATTAATCCCCGTAAAGGTAAAGTTTATGTAGATGGAACTTTGGGAGCAGGAGGCTACGCAAGTGCCATACTTGAAGCTGCGGATTGTATAGTATGGGGCATTGATAGAGATCCGGATGCAATTCGGATTAATACCGAACTAGCAGCCTACTATACAGGGCGACTAAAACTAGTTTCCGGACGTTTTGGTGACATGGAGACACTATTATCCGCAAGAGGGGTTTTTAAGGCTGACGGGGTAACTCTAGACCTAGGTGTATCGTCTATACAAATGGATAATCCAAATAGAGGGTTTGCTTTTTCTCAAGACGGTCCTCTTGATATGCGAATGGACAAGTCAGGTCAAAGCGCTGCCGAATTAGTAAATTTTATTGATGAAGATGAATTAGCGGACATAATCTACATTTATGGTGAAGAGCGTATGTCCAGACACATAGCTAAGGCTATAGTAAAGGCGCGAAAAGATACACCAATAGAAACAACCGGTAGACTTGCACAAATTATTCGAGAAGTTGTTAGGTCACGAGGAAGCAAAAAAAAATCTAACTATAACAAAATTGATCCAGCCACCCGTACATTCCAAGCCATCAGAATCAAAGTAAATGACGAACTATCAGAGCTTAGTCGTGGCTTAAATGCAGCCGAACAAATACTAAAGCCTGGTGGAAAACTAGCCGTAGTATCTTTTCATTCGCTTGAAGACCGTATTGTAAAGCTTTTTTTACGAAAACGTAGTGGAAGTGAAGCTCGAGTATCCCGACATTTGCCTGAAATCTCCTCAATTAAAGAACCAACCTGGACGCTAATAAGTAAAAAGGCAATTAAGCCCAGTGAACCAGAAGTTTCTAAAAACCCTAGAGCTCGCTCTGCTCGCCTAAGAGTGGCCGAACGAACTAAAGCTCCTAGTTGGGGACTTATTAATGAGGAAAACTCATAATGAGACGACCAACAACCCTAATAGTTTTTATACTCGTAATTTTAGCCGGTGGAATTCTATATAGTGTTGCTTACAAAGTTTCTGCACTCGAAGAAGAACTCATAACACTTAATAAAAAAATTGGATACAGCCGAGAGAACACTCATGTACTAAAGGCTGAATGGAGTAATTTAAATCAGACCCAGAGACTACAAGATCTCAACCAGCGGCTTCTAAAGCTTAAACCACTTCAAGGAAAACAGTTTTCAAAAATAGTTTCTCTACCAATGCGAGAGAAAGTCAATTCAAACAAAAATGTAGTGGCAATAGACTCTGGAAAATCAAAGTCAGATTTGTCTAAAACACTTCCAGAAACATCAACCATTAGACCTAAGCTTAAGCCATTAGCTCCTACATATGTTTCAGAAGAAATAAAACTAGCATCTCAGAGCAACTCAATCTCTTTAGATTCACCAAAGTTAACACACGAGAAGAACAAGCTAGATGCCGCGCTACGGGAAATATTTAGCAAAAGTTCTTTATACACTGCAAGTAAAGTCCAATGACGGAACGAATTTCTTTCGAGAGTGCTCAGAAAAAAGCGCTCGATATAGCACGAACGAGGCTTGTACTGGGTGGAGCACTCATGTTGGCAGCATTCTTAGTAGTGATAGTTAAGCTTGTTGGAATCACTGCCTTCAGTGAGTCCGGGGAAACTTTCACTGCTAGCGCCCGTAATGTTGTGTCAGAGACAAAAATGGGACGGGCAGACATATTTGATCGTAACGGATACTTATTAGCTACAACATTGATAACTCATAGTTTATTTGCCAACCCCAGTGACATAACAAACTTAGAATCTACAGCTGAATCACTTGCAAATATTTTTCCTAGCCTAAGCAAAACTTCAATAACAAAAACACTTTCTAAAACACACAATGATGGCAAAAAGAAAAAATTTGTTTGGTTAAAAAGGCATATTACCCCCAACCAAGCGTATAGAGTCAATCGGCTCGGTGTTCCTGGCTTAGATTTTAAAAAACAAGAAAGACGGATTTATCCTCATAGCAACCTAACAGCCCATGTAATTGGGTTTACCGACACTGACAATAAAGGATTGGCCGGTTTAGAACGTCAATTCAATGTTCATTTATCTACAACAAAGAAACCATTACACCTATCAATTGATATACGTGTTCAGCAAATTCTTAAACAAGAATTATCTTCACAAATAAATAAATTCAAGGCCATAGGTGGAACCGGTTTGATGCTGGATGTAAATTCCGGTGAAATTTTAGCGTTAGTATCGTTACCGGACTTTGACCCAAATGCCTCTAACAAAGCATCAGATAATGAAAAAATGAATCGCGCAACCATGGAGGTTCATGAACTTGGCTCGGTCTTTAAAATTTTCAATCATGCCATAGCCCTAGAAACCGGCGTCGCGAAAATGAATAGTTATTATGATGCAAGAAAACCCATCTATATAGCCGGTCATAAAATAGATGATTATCATGCTAAGTATCGATGGCTTACAGTACCAGAGGTATTTATATTCTCGTCAAACATTGGTTCTGCGAAAATGGCTCTTGATATCGGCCATGAAACACAGCGTAAATTTTTTAGAAATTTAGGGTTATTGCGTAAATCAGACGTAGAGCTACCCGAGGTAGGTAGACCACTTTACCCAAAGACCTGGAATAAACTATCATCAATGACCGTCGCATTCGGACATGGAATATCTGTTAGCTCCCTGCACGCAGCTTCAGCCGTTGCTAGTATAATTAATGGAGGCAACTTACTGCCAGCCACACTTATTCAAAGTGATAAATCCCAACTAACCGGAGAAAAAGTTATTTCAGAAAAGACCTCGGAAACTATGCGCAAATTGCTTCGAATGGTTGTAAAAAATGGCACTGGCAGAAACGCCGAAGCGCCCGGCTATATGGTGGGAGGAAAGACAGGTACCGCAGATAAGGTCGTCAAGGGAATCTATAGTAAAACTGATGTGATTTCATCATTTATTGGGGTCTTTCCAATGAATTCCCCTCGCTACCTAGTTCTAGTGCAGCTTGATGAACCCAAAGGTATAAAAGAGAGTCATTATTACAGAACAGGTGGTTGGACAGCTGCCCCTGTGGTTGGTCAAGTTATTTCTAAGGTTGCGCCGTTACTTGGCATTCCCCCTATCGAAACAAAATCAAACTCAATCACAAATGTCTCTTCTCCTAGTACCGAGAGACAGAAGATAACAATGAATTGAGTTAACAATGTCAATGAATACAGCCCTTAATATTCTAAACAGCCTATCACCCAAAGGTATAGCTTCAGATAGTAGGCTAGTTGAACCAGGTTATCTGTTCGTAGCATTACCCAGCATGACACCAAGCTTATCTAAAGATGGAAGCTTACATATAAAAGAAGCTATAAATAGGGGAGCTGTTGCGGTCTTAGCATTACCAGAAACAGTAGTAGATGCCAAAACACCGTTATTAGTTGATGAGAATCCTCGTCTCCTGCTTGCACACCTTGCCGCTCAATTTTACCAGCACCAACCTAAAGTAGCCGTAGCCGTCACAGGAACTAATGGGAAGACATCAGTTGCTAGCTTTACAAGACAAATTTGGTCAAAGCTAGGATATCACTCAGCTAGCATAGGTACATTAGGTTTAGAGGCAAATGGACTAAGTAAACAATCAAACCTCACCACGCCTGATCCGTTAGATTTACACCGAACATTGGCCGAACTTTCATCAGCTAATTATGAATACGTTGCGATCGAAGCTTCATCGCATGGAATAGATCAGTATCGCCTCGATGGTGTCCGTCTAACAGCGGCAGCTTTTACAAATCTTACCCGAGATCATCTAGATTATCATGAGACTGAATCTCAATACTTCTCTGCTAAGAAAAGACTCTTTAAAAAATTATTGCCACCTGAAGGTACGGCAGTATTGAACGCTGATAGTCCTTATTACCATGAGATGCGTGATTTATGTAGACAGGCGGGACATATAATAAGTTCTTATGGAGAAAATAGCAGTGACATTCGTATAGATGATTTACTACCAACTCAGAATGGCTTGCGCATATGTGTAACTATATCACAACGCTCATATGAAACTCATCTTCCTTTAGTTGGTTCATTCCAAGCTTATAATGTATTATCAGCGCTAGGCTTAGTTATGGGCTGTGGTGCATCAATCGAAGAAGCTTTTTCGGTTCTTTCAGATCTAACTGGTGTGCGTGGCCGGATGCAACTCATTGGTCGACATCCGAACGGAGCAGCAATCTATACTGACTATGCTCATACACCTGATGCATTAAAAAACTCTCTTTGCGCTATACGTCCTCATATTAATGGAAGGCTTTGTATAGTATTTGGCGCTGGCGGAGATCGAGACAAACAAAAACGAAAAATGATGGGTAATGTGGTTGAAAAATTTTCAGATCGCGCGATAGTTACTGATGATAACCCTAGGTTCGAAGACCCAAAATTAATCCGTCGCCAAATCCTAGATGGATGCCCAGGAGCCTCTGAATTTAATAATAGAACTGAGGCTATAAAAGCTGCAATCCATGAACTGAAAGAAAATGACGTATTAATAATTTCAGGCAAAGGGCATGAGCACGAACAGATTATTGGCTATCAATCTATACCGCTCGACGATGCAAAAATAGCCAGCGATGTTATCGTTAACCTTGGAGGGGATATCAACTAATGAAGCTCCAAGAACAACCCCTTTGGACAAAGGAAAGTATTTCAATAGCCACTGAAGGCCATATTGTTTCAGATACGATGTCGAACGACTGGGTAGCTAAAGGAGTATCTATTGATAGTCGCACTTGTTTACCCGGAGATATATTTATTGCTTTATCAGGAACAAAATTTGACGGCCATAATTACGTTTCCCATGCACTAGATTGCGGAGCCGTTGCAGCCGTAGTGAGCCATGTACCTGAAGGTTTAGAAAATTTACCGGCGCTGATAGTTGTAGAGGATAGTAACCAAGCTCTAATAGATATGGCACGTTATGCCCGTGCTAGTTCAAATGCAAAAATTATTGGTGTCACTGGATCTGTGGGCAAAACAACTACTAAAGACGGTTTAACCGTAGCCCTTAGCGTCTGCGGCGACACACATTCCACTTTAGGCAACCTTAATAACCACCTAGGGACTCCGCTGACACTTTCTCGTTTACCCAATAATGCTTTATATAGTGTTATTGAACTTGGTATGAATCACAGCGGAGAGCTCGGGGAAATTGCTAAGTTATCACAACCGGATGTTGCGGTCATAACTAATATTGAAGCAGTACATCTAGAAAATTTTGACAGTGTTTTTGGTATAGCTGATGCAAAGTCAGAAATCTTTGCAGGCTTAGGTAATGCAGGCACTGCGGTACTTAACCGAGACAATATTTATTTTGCATATTTGTCTTCAATCGCAGAGGAATACGGTATTGATCGAATACTAAGCTTTGGAGCTGATCCGGATTCTGACTCACGACTAATTTCAATGAAGAGCTCAGATGGAGGAAGTGATGTAATTGCTGAGATTAACGGACAAACCATTAGCTATCGTCTTAATACTCCAGGCCGCCATCAAGTAAGTAATTCATTAGCTATACTTGCTGTAGTCGACTGTCTTGAAGCTGATGTTGTAAGTGCTAGTGCTGCACTAGCCAATATATCTGCTCCTCTCAGAAGAGGTCGCCATTACAAAGTAACAACTTCTAAAGGTGAGTTTATAGTTATCGATGATAGTTATAACGCTAGTCCGGCCTCAATGAGAGCCTCATTTGAGGTTCTAGCTTCTGCATCTACTAACGATTCTAGTGGGCGCAAGTTAGCAGTACTTAGTGATATGTTGGAATTAGGTCCTGATTCTCGAAAGATGCATGCTGGACTTGCTCAATATCTTACTACAAATAAAATTGATCAAGTTTTTACTGCTGGGACACTAATGTCTGAATTAGATAAAGCTTTGCCAAAGTATATGCGAGGCGGCCATAGAAATACCCCAGAGGAATTACTACCCATAGTAAAGCAGTCTATTAGAGATGGAGATGTCATTTTAGTAAAAGGTTCACTTGGCAGCCGAGCTGGGCCAATAGCGGATGCTTTAATTAATACATATGAGGATGAGAGTAGCTCATTCCACATTTTAGATGGGGATACTCACAATGTTGTTTAACCTTCTTGCCCCCCTTGCAGATGAATACAGTATATTCTTTCTTTTTCAATCACTTACTTTTCGTGCAGGCGGTGCAGTTATCACAAGTTTAGTGGTAGCTTTCGTCTTTGGTCCATGGATTATTAGCAGGCTTAAACAACAACAACCGCAGGGCCAGCCTATTCGCGAAGATGGTCCACCTCAACATTTTTCTAAGGCTGGCACACCAACCATGGGAGGGTTTTTAATTTTACTGGCCGTTATTGTGTCAACTTTACTATGGGCCGATCTTAACAATGGGTATGTCTGGGCTGTGCTATTAATCACGATAGGTTTTGGGACAATTGGTTTTATAGACGATTATCGTAAACTAAATAATGCAAGTTCGAGCGGTCTAACTGGAAAACTGCGTATCGCTTTAGAAATATTAGTTGCTGGAATTTCCACCATTTGGATTATGTCCATGATGGGATCACCTTTATCAACTGGACTTGCCTTACCGTTTGCTAAAGATGTTTTGGTAAATTTAGGTTGGTTTTTTTTACCATTTGCAGTTTTTGTTATTGTTGGATCATCAAATTCAGTAAATCTCACAGACGGCTTAGATGGACTAGCAATTGTACCGGTGATGATCGCAGCAGGTAGTCTTGGGCTAATCTCCTACCTAGTCGGAAATGCCGTATTTGCAAACTATCTACTTATTTTTGCAGTTCCTGGTTCAGGAGAATTATCAGTTTTCTGTGGAGCCCTAGTTGGTGCAGGACTTGGATTTCTATGGTTTAACGCTCCTCCGGCGATGGTATTCATGGGCGATACTGGCTCTTTATCTATGGGGGGAGCCCTAGGTGGCGTAGCTGTAGTTACAAAACATGAATTAGTATTGGCAATTATAGGAGGCTTATTTGTCTTAGAAACAATTTCGGTGATAGTCCAGGTTGGTTCATATAAGCTAACAGGACGGCGTGTATTTAGAATGGCCCCGTTACATCATCATTTTGAACAAAAAGGCTGGGCTGAACCAACAATTGTTATCCGATTCTGGATAATTGCCTCGGTCCTGGCTCTCGCAGGCCTTGCTACCCTTAAACTGCGCTGATTTTGATATGAAAGCTGATCTGCAACCCTATATAAACCTCTCTTCATACACAGGAAGACCTGTGGCCATTTTAGGCCTCGGTAAATCTGGGCTATCAGCTGCCCATGCGTTGAAAGATCATGGAGCTGACATCCACGCGTGGGATGATGATCCTGAAAAAAGAACTTTAGCTCAAGAAAATGGTATATCTTTAGTAAACCTATCTACTTCAGATATGACTAACATTCCAGAGTTAATACTTAGCCCAGGAATACCCCAAACATTCCCATCTCCCCACCCAATAGTAACAAAAGCTAAAAAGGCGGGATGCAAAATTATCTGCGATATCGAGCTTTTAGCTCGTGCAGATCCAAAAGCAGCTTATATAGGCATTACAGGTACCAATGGAAAATCTACCACCACCGCTCTTATTGGCCACATTTTTAAAAATATTGGTAAACGGTCAACAATAGGCGGCAATATTGGTGAACCCGCTCTCACACTAACCGCAATGGGACCAAGGGGTGTTTACGCACTTGAGCTGTCATCTTATCAACTTGAATTAATTTCATCAAATATTTTTAACGTCGCTATTTTATTAAATATCACACCAGATCATCTTGATCGTCACGGAGGTATGAGCGGTTACATAGCCGCAAAGAAAAGCATTTTTGTTAAACAAAAACCTAGAGGCCTAGCTATAGTAAATATCGATGATAAGGATTGTAGAGAAATTTATAATAACTTATTGGCAACGAAAAAAATAGTTATTCCAATATCGGTGAAAGAACCAGTAACTGGAGGTATATATCTTGAAAAAGGATGGCTAGTAGACAACCGAAGTGGAAACAAAAAATATATCTTAGATCTTCGGAAAGTTAAAACCCTTTCCGGGCAGCACAATGCACAAAATGCCGCGGCTGCTTACGCTGCAACTTCGGTATTTGTAGATATTAAAAGCCCAAACCCGCAAAAAATAATAGCAGATGCCATGTCAACTTTTCCGGGCCTTGTGCATCGTCAAGAGTTAATTAGAACAATTAAAAAATGTAGATTTGTTAACGACTCAAAAGCTACAAATGCTGAAGCTACAGCTCAAGCTCTTGCTAACAATAAAAATATTATTTGGATAGCCGGTGGCAGAGAGAAAACTGGAGGAATATCTTCACTTATATCTTTCTTTCCTCATATAAAGCACGCCTTCTTGATTGGTGAAGCAGCAGGTAATTTTTCTAAAATACTTAAAGGAAAAATCCCTTATTCAATAAGTCATAACTTAGAAAACGCAGTTTTAGAGGCTGCAGCATTAGGTAACCTGGAAACCCAACCATGTGTAGTTTTACTATCACCAGCATGCTCATCTTTCGATCAATTTTCTAGTTTTGAATCGCGTGGGGAAGTATTTCGTAAAGTTGTTTTAGGCATAGTGGAGTCACCCGTATGACAACTTTTTCAAGAACAGATACTTCAATTGTAGGACACTGGTGGTGGACAGTTGATCGTTGGACTCTGGCGGCTGTAGTTATGCTTATGGCATTCGGAACAATGCTAACACTAGCTTCTAGTCCTTCTGTCGCCATCAGTTATGATTATGATAGTCTGCATTTTGTAAAGAGGCATTTAGTCTACCTACCTTTGTCCGCAACAATAATTGTTATCGTGTCAATGATGACACCCTTGCAGATAAGACGCTTGGCGCTAATAGCTTTCGGCCTATGCTTAATCGGACTAGTAATCACTTTAGTCTTAGGTGTCGAAGTTAAAGGTTCTAGACGTTGGATAAAATTTGCTGGACTCTCACTACAAGTTTCCGAATTTGCTAAACCAGCTTTTGCTGTTGTCACGGCTTGGTTGTTTGCACAAAGAATCCGGGGAACAAATTTTCCTGGATACACAATTTCGACCATTTGTTTTCTGATTTTAATTACCTTGGTATTACGACAACCAGATTTCGGGCAAACAGCAATAATAGGTTTGGTATGGATGGCCCAGCTATTTCTAACTGGATTACCAATATGGATGGTCACGGTTTTAATAGTTTTAGGTGTTGCAGGCTTATTTGCAGCCTACAAAACAATACCCCATGTAGCCGATCGCTTTAACAACTTTTTTAACCCAGAATCTGCAGATAGATACCAAATTGAAAAAAGTATTGAGTCATTTAAAAATGGAGGCCTTTTTGGTCAAGGTCCAGGAGAGGGAATTGTTAAAAACAATTTACCAGATGCACATTCTGACTTCGTTTTTGCAGTTGCCGGTGAAGAGTTGGGTTTATTGCTAACTCTGGTGATCATAGTATTATTTGCCTTTATAGTTATACGAGGCATGGTCAAGGCAATGGGTGAAAATAACCTATTCATCCTACTCGCAGTTTCAGGATTACTAGTCCAGTTTGGCTTACAAGCCTTAATTAATATGGCTTCAAACCTTGATCTAATACCAACAAAAGGAATGACACTCCCCTTCATCAGCTACGGCGGCTCATCATTGCTCGCAATCGCCTTTGGAATCGGGATGCTATTAGCATTAACACGAAGACGTATAGGCAAGGTAGAAGGTGCATGATTAAATCAGTTAAACAGCCTATTATGATTGTAGCGGGAGGAACTGGCGGACACATGTTCCCCGGTGTCGCATTAGCACAAACACTTTCAATGCGTGGATATCAAGTTGTTTTCGTTAGCGATAAACGTGGAGCTGATCTAAGCCGTGAAAACTTAGGGTTACCAGAAGATATTGATCGTTTTGTAATTTCTAGTGGACGGATAGGAGGAGGCATTTTAGCCAGCATCCAAGGCGCTTTTCAACTTATAAATGGGTTTTCTCAAGCATGGCGTTTAATTAGACGTATAAGGCCAATAATTGCTGTTGGCTTCGGGGGCTACCCAACTATTCCTCCTATACTAGCAGCTGGACTAAAAGGGATTCCGACGGTTATACATGAACAAAATGCGGTTCTAGGAAGAGCGAATCGACGGTTAGCACGAGGTGCGCAAGCCTTTGCATTATCTTTTAATAAAACGTCAAAACTAAGTGTATCTGGGGCTTCCAGAGCAAGAGTTGTGGGAAATCCTATACGAAAAGAAATTGCTAACCTTGCAAGTGAACCTTATCTCCCACCAAGCAATATAATACAGGTTCTTGTTATAGGTGGCAGTCTTGGCGCTCAAGTTTTTTCTAAAATCGTTCCAGCAGCTTTCAAAACTATTTCCCCTCGAACTAGACTAAAGTTTAGTGTTAGCCAGCAATGTCGCAAAGAAGACATTGATGAAGTAAAAGAAATTTATAAAACGTTACAAATGAATGTGGAACTGGCAACATTTTTTGAAGACATACCTCAACGAATTGCTCACTCTCACATGGTTATCTGCCGTTCCGGAGCCTCGACAGTGGCTGAACTAACCGCAGCTGGTAGACCGGCTTTGTACGTCCCCTACCCTAGCGCTATCGACGACCATCAAACCAATAACGCTCGAGCCATTGAACAGGGAGGTGGAGGCTGGGTATTTCTACAATCAGAGTTCACACCTGGAGCCCTAGCTGGATGGCTAGAAGCTGCACTTGAAAACCCAAAAGGTCTTACTGCGGTTGCTGAAGCAGCAAAGAAACTTGGCAATCCAGCAGCTGCGGATCTACTCGCCGACATGATTTTAGATAATTTACCCGTCCGTAGTAATGAAAACAAAAATAAAAATGTTTTAGGAGGAACAGAGTTATGAAAGCTCTACCTCTTGATATTGGTGTTATTCATTTTGTTGGTATCGGCGGAATTGGAATGAGCGGAATCGCAGAAACACTTCATGCTCTAGGATATTCCGTCCAAGGTAGTGATGTATCCAATAGTAGTAACACCAAAAGACTACAAGAGTTGGGTATAAAAGTATTTATTGGCCATAGCAGTGAAAATATAAAAGGCGCCTCTGTAGCTGTGGTGTCGACGGCTATAAAGCAAGATAACACAGAAGTGATAAGTGCTCGTGCGCAACTAATGCCTGTAGTGCGTCGAGCCGAAATGCTAGCCGAACTAATGCGTTTAAAATGGTCAATTGCAATCGGGGGAACACACGGGAAAACAACTACAACATCGTTAGTTGCAGCTGTTTTAGATGCTGCGAAGTTTGACCCAACCGTAATAAACGGGGGTATCATTAATGCTTATGGAACCAATGCTCGTCTAGGCTCAGGTGACTGGATGGTGGTAGAGGCAGATGAGTCGGATGGCACATTCGTTAAATTGCCAGCTACAATTGCCGTGGTTACTAATATTGATCCCGAACATCTTGATTTTTATGGCGATTTTAATACATTGCGTGATGCCTTTACCGCTTTTGTCTCCAATATACCTTTCTACGGGTTCGCCACTCTCTGCATAGACAGCCCAGAAGTGCAAGCTCTGGTTTCTCTACTATCAGACAGGCGTATCATTACCTATGGTTTTTCGCGCCAAGCAGATATTAGGGGGGTTAACATAAAAGCCTTAATAGATGGAGTAAGTTTTGATGTTGAAATTGCTAATCGGGGAGAGCGTTCTGCAAGAATTATTAATAATCTGAAGTTACCGATGCATGGTTCACATAATGCACAAAATGCCCTTGCAGCAATAGCTTTGGCCGTTGAAATGGGTATCGATGATGAACCTATACGTAAAGGGTTAGCCAGTTTTGCAGGTGTTAACCGAAGATTCACAAAAACAGGCGAGATATCTGGAATAACTATAATTGATGATTATGGACATCATCCAGTAGAAATTTCGGCAGTTCTGGATGCAGCTCGTAATTGCTCATCTGGTAATGTAATTGCAGTATTTCAACCTCATCGCTTTTCAAGAATCTTAAGTCTGTTTGAAGATTTTTGCACCTGTTTCAATGATGCTGATACAGTTTTCATTAGCGACATTTATCCAGCAGGTGAAGTAGAGATAGAGGGCGTTAACCGCGAGGCTCTAGTAGCAGGACTAAGAGATCACGGCCATAGAGACGTTCGAGCACTCATTAATCCCGATGACCTTGCCGAATTAGTTTCTAATGTAGCTAAAACCAATGACATTGTAATTTGCCTTGGCGCTGGAAATATAACTAATTGGGCACAATCACTACCTAAAGAGTTAAATTCCATTATTAAGTCAGAGAATGGCAAGCTGACATGATAATAAACAAGGGTCAAAACCCAATAGGTTTAATCGAAAAATTACCAGCAGTACGTGGCAAATATGACTTAAGTGCTAAAATTTCAAAATATACCTGGTTCCGAACAGGGGGGCCAGCTGAAGTTTTATATAGGCCGGCTGATATTACAGACTTGGCTAATTTTCTTTATGATAAACCCAAAGATATTCCTATAACATTACTGGGCGTTGGTTCAAATGTACTTGTACGTGATGGTGGAATACCGGGTGTAGTAATCCGGCTAGGACGCCCATTTTCAAATATTCGAACCCAAGGAAGTCAGATACATGCTGGCGCTATGGCACTAGACTATAATGTCGCAAAAATTGCTCGAGATGAAGCTATATCAGGGTTTGAATTTCTTGCTGGTATTCCTGGCACTATTGGTGGTGGCTTGAGAATGAATGCAGGTGCCTATGGCCGTGAACTAAAAGACATTGTAACCCAAGTTATAGTCCTCACTCCGCAAGGGAAAATTAAATCTTTATCTCTGGAGGACTGGGGACCACGTTATCGAGGTTGCAATATTGCAACAGACTGGATTTTTACAGGCTGTATAATGTCAGGTTCTTGGGGTAATAAAACTGATATTACGAGAGCGATGGAATTGGTTCAAGAAACAAGGGAAAATGCTCAACCCATTCGAGTTCGTACTGGCGGAAGTACATACAAAAATCCAAATGGCAAAAAAGCTTGGGAGCTGATTGATCGTTCAGGTTGCAGAGGCCTAAGACTTGGAAATGCTCAAGTCTCCAAAAAACATTGTAATTTTCTAGTAAACTTAGGAGGAGCCACTGCAGCCGACATAGAAGGTTTAGGTGAAGAAGTACGAAGGCGTGTTCGTGAAGTTACAGGGGTGGAATTAGAATGGGAACTTGAGCGCATTGGAACCTCAGCAGAGGACATATCATGATTAATAAAGTGGCTGTTCTAATGGGTGGCATATCCGCTGAGCGAAAAGTATCCCTTAACTCAGGGGAACAATGTTCAAATGCACTTCAAGAAGCAGGTTATGTTGTCAACAAAATAAATGTAACAGAGGATGTAAATGCATTGCTAGATGCACTTAAACCGCGCCCTGATGTTGTTTTCAACGCACTGCATGGGCGGTATGGTGAAGACGGCTGTATACAAGGTTTGCTCAACCTACTTCGCATACCTTATACCCATTCTGGTGTTCTGGCATCAGCTCTAGCAATGAATAAGTATGCCGCACGCAAAATATTTGATTCTCAAAACATTGTCACAGCTGAAGCTATATTAGCCACATCCGTTGAAGTAAGAAACGGTGACTTAATGCCCCCACCATATGTCATAAAACCCATCAATGAAGGATCATCAGTTGGCATTCATATGGTCCTAGAAGACACTACCTACCCAAGAAACTTTATTGATATACCTGATGTATTATTAGTTGAACGCTACATTCCAGGTCGAGAACTGACAGTCGCGGTTATGGGGAATTGTTCGGAAACTCGTCCGCTTGCGGTAACTGAGTTGATACCTAGTACAGGTTTTTATAATTATGAGGCCAAATATACTGATGGGAAAACTAAACATGTTTGCCCTGCACCTATATCACCTGAAATATATAAATTAGCTATGGAGTGGGCAGCAACAGCTCATAAGGCACTAGGATGTCGGGGAATCACCCGAGCAGACTTGCGCTATGATGATTCTAAAAATCAATTGGTAATGCTCGAGGTTAATACACAACCTGGCATGACCCGTCTTTCTCTGGTTCCAGAGCAAGCGCTTCATATAGGTATTTCATTTCCCGAATTAGTTAGCTGGATGGTGGAGAATGCCCAATGCGACTAACTCCTAAAGCTCCTAAAGATAAAAAAATAGCTAATCGCCCAACTATTTCCCAATTGAGACAGAGGCGAATCGCTGCTCTTGCCGTAATCATACTATTTATTGTTGGTATCACAGGAACGGTCTGGTCTGTAGTTAGCTCAGGTTGGGTAGAAAATAAAATGGAATTAGTAAAAAACAGTATAATTGAAGCAACCGCAACTGCAGGAATGGTAGTTAGAGAAATTAATGTTACAGGAAGACAGGAGACCTCCCCATCTGATTTAATAGAAACATTAGATATTAAAATCGGAACACCAATATTAAAGGTTGAGATTGAAGAGGCAAGACTACGTGTCGAATCTCTTGGGTGGATAAAATCTGCAAGCGTTCTCCGACTGCTACCAAACGTTATTATCTTAGATATAAAAGAAAGAGAAGCGTTAGCTCTTTGGCAGCGCAATCGCCGCCCGCCTGTCTTAATTGATCGTGAAGGAACAGTGATACAGAAGCGAAACTTAGGGAAACACTATGACCTTCCCCTAGTTGTAGGACAAGATGCCGCAAAAAATGCTGCTGTCTTGATTGACCTCTTACATAGTTATCCATTGATTTTCAATGAAGTTAAAGTAGCAATCAGGGTCTCAGAAAGACGTTGGAATCTAAGACTAAAAAATAATATAGAAATACGTCTCCCAGCAGAAGAAATTGCCACTGCTTTAAATCAACTATCGGAATATCAAAATAAACATTCGTTATTGGACCGCGACATCATTGCAGTAGATTTACGTCTTCCTAACCGGTTGATAGTCCGTATTAACAATAAAGAAAAAAAACGTAAAATAATTATTGGCGAAAACACTTAAGGTATAAAGGACTTGCCATTGTGACGAAAAGTCAAAACCGCACACGTACAGGTACAATTGTTGCCCTCGACATAGGTACGAGTAAAGTATGTTGCCTGATAGCTAGAGTTGAACGACCACCTGTTGAAAATGGCAATAGAGTAATAGTTCAGCCACGAATTATTGGTTGCGGATTACAGGTTAGCGCTGGATTAAAAAATGGAGTCATAATAGACGTTGAAGTGGCCGAAACTGCTATCAGAAATGCGGTGCACGCAGCAGAACAAATGGCAGGTGATAGGATAATGTCGGTAACAGTCAACCTCAATGGCGGAAAGCCCTTATCAAAGACTATAGGGGTTGATGTAGATATTGGCGGTCTGCAGATCGATGATGCTGACTTGCAAAGAGTATTCCAAAGAACCGTATCGTTAAATGCTAATGGAAACGGTAATAGTCACGCTCAGCTCGATTCAAATAATAGTCCTGGACGAGAACTTATACATTCTATTCCAGCAGGATACGCGGTAGATGGAAATAACGGAATTCGTGATCCCAGAGGTATGTTTGGCGAACGTCTATCAGTTAATATGCATATGATTACTGCAGCAAATGGGGTTATTCGAACTCTACGTAGCGTTATAGAAGAAACCCACCTAGAGATTGAGGACTTTGTTATTGCACCTTATGCCTCAGGCCTTTCTACTCTGGTTGAAGATGAAACCGATCTTGGGGTTACTGTTATAGATATGGGAGCAGGCACTACTAGTATCGCTGTTTTCTCTGATGGTGATGCCGTTTTCACTGATATCGTTCCAGTTGGCGGGGCACATGTAACTAACGATATAGCCAGAGGGCTATCGACTCCGATCGCACATGCAGAACGCCTAAAGACATTGCATGGAACAGCTATGGCTACCGCTTCAGATGAGCATGAATTAATAGATGTTTTGCATGTAGGTGAGGATGAACATAACAGTCCCAACCATATTCCACGTTCTCTATTGAATGGCATTATACAACCTCGCTTAGAAGAAACCTTCGAACTAGTCCGCGAACGACTTACAGATAGTGGTTTTGATGCAATTTCTGGACGGCGCGTTGTCCTAACTGGTGGTGCCAGCCAACTACAAGGAATTCAGGAGCTTGCCACTATAGTTCTAGACAAACAGGTACGTATGGGTCGACCGCTTAGGCTACGTGGCTTACCTGAATCTATGTCAGGTCCAGCATTCGCAACCAGTGCAGGTTTAATTGCCTACGCAATAGAAAAGCCGTCTGCTGTATCAATTTTAACACCAAACATAAAAAAGGAGTCGGGCGGTTTAGGAAACCGTCTCGGTAATTGGTTCAATGAACACTTCTAAACCTACTGCAAACAATACAAATCATATCTCTTTTCATCGGGAAAATCCCGGCTAGCAAATTGTTATTACTATAAAACGTAAATTTTACCTTTAACTAACTTTTGCCCTCAGACGTCACAAATTGGAGGCTGACATGACATTAAATTTAAGCGCACCTGGAACTGAAAACCAACTTAAACCACGTATAGTAGTGATCGGCGTTGGAGGTGCCGGCTGTAATGCCGTTAACAATATGATCTCTTCAAACCTTGAAGGAGTAGAGTTTGTTGTAGCTAACACAGACGCCCAATCGTTATCATTAAGCGCGTCTGAAAGACGAATACAATTAGGAATCAACATAACCAATGGTTTGGGAGCGGGAGCGAGACCCGACATAGGTAGAGCCGCTGCCGAGGAATCGATAGATGTTGTTTTGGACCACTTGCAAGGTAGCCATATGGCATTTATTGCTGCCGGAATGGGAGGGGGCACTGGAACAGGGGCCGCTCCAGTAATCGCTAGAGCTGCTAGAGAACAAGGTATTTTAACTGTAGGAGTAGTTACTAAACCCTTCCAGTTTGAAGGAAACAATCGCATGAAATCCGCTGAAGAGGGTATCGAGGAACTTCAGCACTTCGTTGATACTCTTATAGTAATTCCCAATCAAAATCTGTTTAGAGTTTGTAATGAACATACGACTTTTGCCGATGCCTTCTGCATGGCGGACAATGTATTACATTCAGGGGTTCGTGGCGTAACCGACTTAATGGTAATGCCGGGGCTAATAAATTTAGATTTCGCGGATATCCGTACTGTTATGAGCGAAATGGGTAAAGCTATGATGGGTACTGGTGAATCTACTGGCGAAGGTCGTTCAATAGCGGCAGCCGAAGCTGCAATTGCCAACCCTCTATTAGACGATGTTTCGATGCGTGGCGCTCGAGGTGTTCTAATAAATATAACTGGCGGACTTGATATGACCCTCTTCGAAGTCGATGAAGCCGCTAACCGTATTAGAGAAGAAGTTGATTCTGACGCTAATATTATATTTGGTTCAACATTTGATGAAAAAATGGACGGCACTATGAGAGTGTCGATCGTTTCTACTGGTATAGATGCCGAACCATCATCTGCATCACGCTCACCAATGATATCCCTGGTACATGATTCTGAACGTTCTAGAAATGTTCAGGCTTCAGATAGAGCACTAACGACTGAAAATATACCGGACGAAACAATAAATACAGAATTGGTAGAACCAAAATCAAATCTTGGTATTAATATAGATAACACGACTGCCGAAACTGATGTTGAAAATTCGATTAAAGCTGAATTAGATAATTCAAATAATGAAGTAAATCAGGCAGAGGAACTCTTATCAAATGACCAGCCGTTTATTCCCCCGCGAGCCGTAAACCCTGAAGAATCTGCCGCTCGACCTCAAGTATCACAGCCTTCGCCTAATGCATTTGCAGAAGCTGCTATTGAGAACAGAGTAGCACAAGTTGAAAAACGTCGGGGCCGGAGTCTCTTTCAAAAAGTTACTGGTGCAGTTAATCGAAAAGTTGTGGAAGAGGAGCAGACAGTTAATCAGAAAAAGTTAAATACTGATGAGGACAAAACCAATAACACTTCAGTTTTAGAAAAAAACGCTACTATAAACGAAACATCTATGTCCGATTCGGAAAGTTCAAAAATCACTGAAGATCAACCCATCCTTAAATCTGAGCTCGCGAATGAGAGCCTTGTTAATACTAAATCAGCTTCAAAATATAGTTCAGAAAAAATTGAACCTTCTACTCCAACACAAACATCATTAAGTGACCTTGACCCCACCTCCCTACCTGAGGCTCAAGCTACAGATGATGACATGCTGGAAATCCCTGCTTTTCTTCGACGACAAGCAAACTAATCTATAAGTATAAATTTCGCGAATAATTAAGATTCGCGAAATTTATACGCAACAAACTGTAATAAAGATTGATTTGTATATATCAGTTCAGATTGATAGACCAAACTACATAAATCAATATAAATACCCGTCTGACAGACCCAGTAATGTTATTTAGACTAAAAGGCATTTGAACTTGAATAATACAGTTACAGCGTTGGTTGATAAATCTTATAAATTTGCAATGCAACACAGTTTAAAAAGTAAAATAAGCTGCTGTGGTAAGGGTCTCCATTCTGGAGCCAATGTCTCGATAACGCTGGTACCTGCCCCAGAAAATACTGGGATCATATTTAGACAAATAAATGCGAATAAAAATCCCGTAGATATAGCAGCTCACGTGGATAATGTAGTTGACGATCGCTTATGCACAACACTAGGAAATAGTGAAGGAAACACGATAGCAACAGTGGAACATCTGATGGCTGCATTACGCGGTTGTGAAATAGATAATTTATACGTTGAAGTGGAAGGAAGCGAACTACCCATAATGGATGGTAGTTCAGCGCCTTTTGTGTTTTTGATTGAGTGCGCCGGCGTTGTAGAACAAAATGCGCCACGCAAAGCAATTCAAATTATTAAACCCATTAGTGTTGAAAATGAAGAGCGTCTAGTGGAACTCACTCCAGGCACAGGATTTTCAGTTAGTTTCGAAATAGAATTTAGTTCTAATGCCATAGGCCAACAATGCATGAATATAGATTTAGTTAACGGTACCTTTAAGGGTGAATTAAGTCGTGCCAGAACATTTGGATTCATTGAAGAAGTAGACCAGCTTCGTTCCATGGGGTTAGCACTAGGTGGAAGTTTAGATAATGCCGTGGTTCTTAACGGGGATGAAGTACTAAACGAAGGTGGCCTGCGCTATAAAGACGAATTTGTGCGCCATAAAATTCTTGACTGTATTGGTGATCTATATTTAGTTGGGGCGCCTATAATTGGACATTTTAAAGGTTATAGGTCTGGCCATGCACTAAACCATTCAATTCTTAGGTCATTATTATCTAATGAAGACTCATGGAATTATACAACCACCATGCTTGAAGAAAATGAAATGGGCCATGAGCATGAAGAACTGCCTTCTCTCGCTATCGCGTAAATATTTTTTATTCTGTATTTGAAGCATTGGATTATATTTATCTAATGGTATAATCTATACTTAAATAATAACTCGTCAACAAAGAGTGTAGATCCAAAAGTACGGAAGGCTAATTTGAACGACAGGCGACAGCCGATCGTCCGGCATAAATCTAGAGAAAACGAGATTTCTAATTCTTGCAAAAGAACGTGTACCTCTAAAGCTTCTACATTAGTAGCATTAGTGATTGCTGCTTCTTGTGTTTTTGGTTGTACTACTACTCCAGAAGCAGAATATACACAGCGTTCCGTCCAAGAACTATATAATGAAGCAATTGATCATGTTACAGAAAAAGAATACGAATTAGCGACTAGCCTTTTTCTTGAAGTAGAACGCCAACATCCATACTCGGTCTGGGCAATAAAGGCACAATTAATGAGCTCTTACGCATATTACGTAAGAGGGCAATATGACGATGCTATTCTAGGCCTAGAACGCTTTATACAACTTCACCCAGGGAACCGTGATATTGCTTACGCCTATTATTTAAAGGGATTAAGCTATTACGAGCAAATCACCGATGTTGGACGTGACCAAAGAATAACAGAATTAGCTTTAGCTTCTTTGAAAGATCTCACACAACGTTACCCAAATAGTAAGTACGCCCGTGATGCTGAGTTAAAAATAGATCTGACGCAAGATCACCTAGCCGGAAAAGAAATGGAAGTAGGAAGGTTTTATCTTAACCGGGGTCAGTATCTAGCAGCAATTAATCGATTTCGAAACGTCACAGATAAGTATCAATATACAACCCATACTCCGGAAGCCTTACATAGAATAGCTGAAGCTTACACTGCTATAGGTATAGATTCTGAAGCTAAAAAATATGCTGCTGTACTAGGTCATAATTTTCCAGGTAGTCAATGGTATATGGACAGTTATGGACTAATAAATAATATTGATACTGGTAAAACTAATGGTAATTACTTAACCAGAATATTACCCAATAAAAGTAGTTTTGTTAATCGTCTCTGGCCCTTCAGACGTTAATGCTTCGTCGTCTATCGATTCGGGACGTTGTCCTAATAGATCATCTCGAATTAGAGTTCAATAAAGGACTAAGCGTCCTAACTGGAGAGACGGGGGCAGGTAAATCAATATTATTAGATTCACTTGGTCTAGCTTTAGGAAATAGAGCTGATGTTGATCTAATTAGGCCGGGTGCTAAGCAGGCAGTGGTAGCTGCAACATTTGAAATTGATAATAATCACTCTCTTAATAATTTACTGACTGAGCATGGATTAAGTCCAGAAGATGGCCTTGTTATAATGCGCCGAGTCGTAGGCATTGACGGGCGAAGCAGAGCATTCATTAATGACCAAGCAACAACCGTAACATTACTTCGTGAGATCAGTGATCACCTTATTGAAATACAGGGTCAATTCGATCGATTTTCATTAGCATCCTCATCGGTCCAGTTAACCGCACTAGATTTATACGGGAACCTTACCGCCAGTACTATTAAAGTAAAAAAATTATATCATCACTGGTCGAAAACAGTTTCTGATTTAAGAGAGGTAGAAGAAAAAATTTCTCTAATTCAGTCAGAAGAAGAGCAACTTAGGCATGATCTAGCCGAGTTAAACGATCTATCGCCATTTTTAGGAGAAGAAGTAACTCTCTCTAATGAACGTCAACTGCTTCAAAACAGCGAACGATTAATAGATGGATTTAATCAAGTTATTGAGGATTTAGCTGGAGATACTGGAGCTGAACCAGCACTTCAAAGGTCTCTAAAATTATTAGTTAGGATGGCGGAATTTAGTGGAGGTAGAGTTGATAAAATCATTTCAACACTAGAAAATAGTGCGGCTGAAATAAGTGATTCTATGCAGGATCTACAATCGCTAGCCCAAGTAATAGAAACTAATTCAGCACATCTTGAAACTATTGAAAATCGTTTATTTAGCCTCCGTGCTGCAGCCCGAAAATATAACACTAAAATTGATGATCTAGATAAAGTAAGAGATAAATTAATAGAAAAGATAGCTATATTAGATGATAATAGCCAGTTGTTTAAGACACTCAAAAATTATGCCGAAGCAGCCCGTCAGTCTTTTCTAAAAAAAAGTAAAGTTCTGTCAAATAAACGTATAAAAGCAGCAATCTCTCTTGATAAAGAAATTAGCCAAGAATTAGTTCCTCTAAAACTCGATAATACAATATTTAATAGTAACATAACTATTTTAAGCGAACCTTCCTGGTCGGAAACAGGTATAGATACTGTCGAATTTTTAATTGCTACTAACCCTGGCAGTATCCCAGGAACTATAGGAAAAATAGCTTCTGGAGGTGAACTCAGCCGCATTCTATTAGCTCTAAAAGTGGTATTAACTGGTACTAGTAATGTAGCTACATTAATTTTTGATGAGGTTGACGCTGGTGTCGGCGGTGCAACGGCTGCCGCAGTAGGAGAACGCCTCTCATCTTTATCTAACTCGAGTGGACCACAAATACTGGTGGTTACACATAGCCCACAAGTGGCTGCCGTTGGCCACTGCCATTGGCGCGTCAGCAAAGAAAGTATAAATAACAAACCACTCACCAGAGTTATACTGCTCAACCAAAAAGATAGAACAGAAGAAATAGCACGGATGTTATCAGGTGCAAAAATCACTAAGGAAGCCCGAGCTGCAGCTACAAGATTATTACATGATTCTGGGAGAAAAATAAACTCACCCTCTACTAATCCAAACTGATAAACTTCTTTTGGACGCAAATTCATGAATAAACAAACTCGTGAATACATTACTGGTATAATATGTGCGCTATTAGTTGTTCTACTATGGTCAAGTTTTCATATAGTTTCACGCGTAGGTGTACAGACTAGTCTAACGCCCTATGACCTCGTAGCATTACGTCTAGGTGTTGGTGGAGTTATCATGCTACCCGTAATGCTTCATTACGGATTAGGTTCCCTAAAGCTTTCTCAAGCTATAATTTTAGCAATGTTAGCAGGGCCTGGATTTTCTATATTTGCATTCACTGGCTACCAATTTGCACCCGCAGCACATGGGGCCGCAATTTTAGCTGGTGCTATTCCTCTGTTTACCGCACCCATGGCCTGGTATTTTTTAGGAGAACGTCTTAGTCTGTTTCAGATATCTGGATTATCCGTAATTCTAATAGGTATAATTCTTTTAGCAGGGGCAAGCTTTACTGGCTTCAACAATATGATATGGCGTGGAGACCTTCTCTTCATAATTGGTGTAGCAGACTGGGCCGTATTTACTCTTCTAGCTCGTACTTGGAGGGTAGAACCAGTAAGGGGTACAGCACTAGTGGCTGTTATATCAATGACTGCCTACCTACCTATATATATTTTATTTTTACCTTCTAGTATTGACACAGCACCACCCATACAAATTTATGGACAAGCCATATATCAAGGCTTTTTTAGTATGATTATTACACTTCTATTATTTACCCGCGCAGTGGAAGCTTTAGGAGCAACTTTAACTACTACAATTACAGCTGCAGTTCCTGCCACAGCAGCTTTAGCTGCATTGATTTTACTTGGTGAACAACTGACCGAACTATCAATTACTGGAGTTGTCTTAGTATCCATTGGTATGATCGCAGCAGTTCTTGGATCCCGTCCCAAAAAAAGATAAAACTTCCTCTTTCTAAAGTCTATCGCTGCTCTTCAATAAGAAAGCTGCTTATTTATGACTCATGATGTATATTTTTGTGATAAAACAACTAAATAATAATTGATTTGGCACCTATGACAAATGAACTAATATTAAAGCAGGCAGAAAATGAGCACACAAATCTAGCTAATATTATAAACGAATATAATCGCTTATATTATCAGGAAGATGCTCCGGGAACATCCGACGCAGAATATGATTTATTATTTCAACGCCTGCTAGAACTTGAAGAAATATTCCCCGAACTATCTACTATTGATAGTCCTTCTAAAAAAGTTGGCGCACCTATAACTTCAAGTTTTAAAAAGATTCAACATTCTGTACCTATGCTATCTTTAAGCAATGCGTTTAACGATAGTGACATATATGACTTTATCAAAAGTATATCTCGTTTTCTAAATTTATCAGATAATTTAACGGTAACTTTAATTGCAGAACCTAAAATAGACGGGCTATCTGTTTCTTTACGCTATGAAGATAGAGTTTTAGTAAGTGGTGCCACTCGAGGTGATGGCAGCGAAGGTGAAGATATAACAGCTAACCTACTTACAATACCTGACATTCCTAAAACGTTACCTAATGATGCGCCGGATACTATAGAAGTTAGAGGAGAGGTTTATATGTCAAAAACAGTTTTTAGATCTCTAAATGCTCAGCAGAAATATCAAGATAAAAAAATATTTTCTAACCCAAGGAATGCGGCGGCGGGAAGCTTAAGACAAATGGACCCTATGATAACAGCGTCACGTACTTTGTGCTTATTTGCTTATTCATGGGGTGACATAAGCATAGAATCTTTTGAATGCCATTGGGATTTTCTTCAAAAGTTAAAAAAATGGGGGTTTCCTGTAAATCCTTTAACACAAAAATGTAATGGAATTGAAGAAGCAATAAAATCCTATAAGGCAATTGAAAATTATAGACCTTCACTCGACTATGATATTGATGGTGTCGTATATAAAATAGACAGCATTGATTGGCAAAAACGTCTTGGTGTTCGTAGCAGAGCTCCGCGTTGGGCTATTGCACACAAATTTGCTGCCGAGAAAGCAGTAACAATAATAGACAGTATCGATATACAGGTAGGTAGATCTGGTGCTCTCACACCAGTAGCTAGGCTAAAACCGGTTACCGTTGGTGGTGTCGTTGTCTCAAACGTAACTCTACATAACGAAGATGAGATTTCGAGAAAGGATATAAGAATCGGTGATACGGTGATTGTACAGCGAGCAGGTGATGTAATTCCCCAGCTAGTCGAAACAGTATTGGAGAAAAGAGTAAAAAATACAAAGCCTTACGAGTTTCCCACTTATTGCCCTGTGTGTAATTCAAAAGCGATACGGCTAGAGAATGAGGTAGTTCGCCGGTGTACCGGTGGATTAATTTGCCCCGCCCAGGCAATTGAAAGGTTAAAGCATTTTGTATCTCGCAATGGATTTGATATTGAAGGTCTTGGTACTAAACATATTGTAGATTTCTGGAAAGATGGTTTAATAAAGGAACCATCTGATATTTTTAAAATTGATGAGACCAGAATTTCTAGAAGAGAAGGTTGGGGAAAACAATCGGCAAGAAATCTGGTTAATGCAATCTCAGAAAAGAGTGAAATATCTCTTGATCGCTTTATTTATTCACTTGGCATACGCCGGGTGGGACAAACGATGGCACGTCTACTAGCAATTAACTACACAACACTTAATAATTGGCGTAAAGCAATGGCTGCAGCTCAAGACCCTAATAGTGAAGAATATCTAGAACTTGTTAATATTGACGGTGTTGGTAATTCGGTTACTACCGACTTGATTGCTTTTATGAATGAAAAACATAATTTGGAAGTAATTGACGATTTAACACGATTAATTAATATAAAAGACTTTGTTCAACCAATTAGTAACTCCCCTATTTATGGAAAAATAATAGTTTTTACGGGTAGCTTAAATCAGATGACGCGGCTAGAAGCTAAAGCCCGAGCTGAGTCACTTGGAGCTAAAGTGGCCAGTTCCGTATCACTAAAAACGGACATAGTTGTAGCAGGACCCGGCAGCGGTTCGAAAGCTGAAAAGGCAAGAGAACTCGGGATAAATATTGTTGATGAAATTTCTTGGATAAAAATTCTCGAAAATTAGTACAACTATTTTTTATCTTTAAGAAGCTTCAAATTTCCAATTCTCGCGTTGAAAAAGAAAGCCAATCACGAGTCTTCGAATCTACTAATGGTCCAATCTTAGACATTACCTTGGAATGATAGCCATTAATCCACACACGTTCCTGCAATGTTAGAAGTGGTAGCTCCACACAAGACAAATCAATCGGCGCTAGCGTTAAAGTTTCAAAACTATAGGTTTCTTCTTTAGCTTCATCAACGCATTCATCAACCACTACTGCTAATAAATTCTCGATTCGAATTCCATAGCTGCCTTGCTTATAGTAACCTGGTTCATTGGAAATGATCATACCTGGCTGTAAAACTTGTTTTGTGCCTGCCTTCGATATTCGTTGAGGCCCTTCATGGACTCCTAAATAACTTCCAACCCCATGGCCAGTGCCATGATCATAATCAAGTCCTAGTTGCCATAAAAATTGTCTAGCCAAGCCATCGATTTGAGCCCCAGTAGTTCCAGCTGGAAACCTCGAGGTAGCTATGGCTATATGGCCCTTAAGGACACGAGTATAACGATCACGCATCTCATCGCTAGGAGCCCCTAAAGCGATAGTTCTAGTTACGTCTGTTGTACCATCTAAATATTGTCCGCCAGAATCAAATAGGTAAAATACTCCTGAACATAAATGTCTTACGGTATCTTGGGTGACTCTATAATGTACAATAGCAGCATTCGGACCTGAGCCAGAAATTGTTTCAAAACTGAGACCACGAAACAAGTCACCTTTACTGCGAAATTCTGCTAGCTTATGAGCAGCACTAATTTCAGTAATCTCTCTCTTAGGCATTGTATCTACTAGCCAAGCTAGAAATTTGGCTATAGCTACTCCATCACGTAAATGTGCAGCTCGCGAGCCAGAAAGTTCAATTTCATTTTTAATCGCTTTAGGCAAAACCACAGGATCTATAGATTGGTGTATATCAGCCCCTGATTTAGTTAAACGCTGATATATCCATGATGAGGTGGTATCCGGGCAAATCTGTACAGCAGCTCCAGCTTTACCGAGTTTATCGAGAGCAGAGCCTAATTCATCAGGAGAATGTAATAAGACACGTTTTCCAATATGGGAAATTAATTGTTTTGAAATTTTTTCAGGATAGACAAACCAATCAACCGTTGCATCGCTATTTAGAATAGCAAAGCTTAATGGTAGCGGTGTATAAGGTACGTCGTTACCTCTTACGTTCAATAACCACGCTATTGATTCTGGTTTATTTAGAACTACCGCATCATTATTGTTTTCTGCTATTTTCAAAGCAACTTCTTCACATTTTTGTAAGCTAGTGCGGCCCGAATAGCGTAATTCATGAGGAATAATTGGCGTTTTAGGAGGTTCTGGCTGGTTTTTCCATATTTCATCAATGGGATTAGTATCTACAGCCACTAATTTGGCCCCTACGTTGCTACATGCGAGCTCTAACGCATTCACTTGGTTGGCACTATGAAGCCAAGAATCATAGGCTAAGCGCGTTCCTTGACAAAGATTTTTCTGAACCCATTCCGTTACAGGGTGGTCAGTTAGATGCTCATAACTATATAGAGTATTATCTACTTGGTTTTGCACCTGCAGTGTGTAGCGTCCATCGACAAAAATAGCCGCTTTATTAGCCGTAATAATTGCTAGTCCAGCTGATCCATCAAATGCCGTTAACCAAGCTAATCGTTCAGCCCTAGCAGGTAAAAACTCATTCTGATATTCATCAGAATGAGGAACGATAAAACCATCAACATTTAGTGTTTTTAACCTAGCTCTTAGCTCTATCAACCGTTCTCTAGAAAATGTATTTAGATTACCCATAATCAGAAACTAATCGATGAAAGACTTTAAGACAATAAATGATCCACGCTTATATTAAATTTGACGACGTAGTACTAATGTTGACCAGCCATCTAGCTGAAATCGTTTAAAAACAATCAGCCCTTGCTGTCTATGAGCGGCTATAACTTGTCGTTCCTGCTTTATTAATAGTCCAGATAAAATAGCATATCCTCCGGGTCGTATATTTCGAGCACAGTTAGGCGCCATATTTACTAATGGACGAGCTAATATATTAGCAAAAATTAAAGCGTATGGACCCGAATTTTTAATCGCACTCAAAGTATATCCAGGGCCATTTATTAATTTATTTGTTGTCTGTATATTATTTAAACGAAAATTGTACCTAGACTTGGCTACCGCTACAGCATCGATATCAGACGCAATTACCTTTCTTCGTAAACACTTTGCCGCCGCCATACCTAAAATTCCAGTACCACATCCCATATCTAGTACTGGTCCTGACGGTAAAATACCTCGTCTTCTATAAAAATAATCTAATGCAATTAGACAACCTTTAGTAGTTGGATGATGTCCGGTACCAAAAGCTGTGGCGGCATCAACTACAATGGTAATAGAACCAAAAGGAGGGGGGTCATTATGGTAGGAGTCACGAATCCAAATTCTTCCTACCTTTATTGGAGCAAAGCTTTTTCGATTAACAGCCAACCAATCAATTGCAGGCAGAACATCAACACTGATTTCAGGTAAATTTATGCCAATAGAAAGACAGACATTTTTCAATTCAGACTTTAAATAATTTAAGTCTGGTAATGTAAGCGTATAGCCTCTAATTAAAGTAAAATCAGCTGCTGAGTCAGGAAAAATACTTATGGCATTAATATGTCGCTCTAATATATTTGCGATATTATCTTGCTCACTTGTCGGGACTAAGACTTGTATAACCCAACTCGCAGAGCCTGTAGACATAATTACACCTTATCGGCAGCAACAACAAAACTATCAATAACCTTTTTATTCCCAGCCTTTTCAAATATAACATCTAGTTTATTACCATTGATAAAACTTATTATCCCGTAGCCAAATTTCTGATGAAACACCCTATCACCAACACCAAAACCTAACGAAACATCATTGGTAAGTACTCCAGTTTTTTTCCATAAACCCGTGGATTTTTTTCCATTCCAATCAACTTTATAATTATTAGATATACTATTATGGTTTACTGAAATACTTCCTTTATCATAAAGACCCAATTCACTATCAATCAGAATATGTTCATCAGGTAACTCATCTACAAAGCGAGAAGGTACGGCGCTCTTCCACTGACCATGCATTTGACGATTGGCAGCAAATGAAATTACCACCGATTTTTTTGCACGAGTTATACCAACATAAGCAAGCCTACGTTCTTCTTCCAGTCCGGCTGCACCACTTTCATCCATGTTACGCTGGTGAGGAAACAACCCCTCCTCCCAACCCGGTAAAAATACGGTATCAAATTCTAAACCTTTAGCACCATGTAATGTCATAACATTAATCATATCTGTACCAGCATTCTCATTATTATCCATAACCAAGGAAACGTGTTCTAAAAATCCAGCTAAATTCTCAAAATCCTCCATAGCAGAAATTAGTTCTTTCAAATTTTCGAGACGACCAGGTGCTTCAGGAGATTTGTCATTCATAAGCATTTGTGTATATCCACATTCATCAAGCAATATCTCAGCTAATTCAAAATGTGGAAGGGTATTAACCCCCTCTCCTGAAAGAGAACGCCATCTAGAGAAATCAGTCATTAAGTTTGCTAATGAAGTACGAGACCGAGGCTTTAATTCATCTGTTGTAACTATTTCGGCGGCCGCACGATATAAGCTTATATCCGATGAACGAGCTAAAACATGAAGGTTCTGAAGAGTTTTTTCACCTATATTTCTTTTAGGGCGATTAATTATACGTTCGAAAGCGAGGTCATCATCTGGCTGGTTAATAACTCGTAAATAGGCCAATGCATCGCGTATTTCCATACGTTCATAAAATCGAGCACCCCCAATTACCTGATAAGGCAGGCCTAGAGTTAGAAATCTTTCTTCAAAAGCTCGAGTTTGAAAACCAGCACGAACTAAAATTGCAATATCTCGTAGAAAAACTGATTTTTCTTCGTCACTGTTAGATTGTAAATTTTCTATATGGTCAGAAACAAACCTTGCTTCTGCACTACCATCCCAAAGCCCTCTCACCAGTATTGGCTCTCCTCCCTCACTATCAGTCCACAAGGTTTTTCCGAGCCGTCCCTCATTATGAGAAATAAGTGCTGAAGCTGCCGCTAGTATAGGTGCTGTTGATCTATAATTTTGTTCGAGACGAAAAACTTGGGAGTCTTTAAAATCTCTTTCAAATCTAAGAATATTACCAACTTCGGCACCTCGCCATGCATAAATGGACTGATCATCATCACCAACACAAGTAATATTAGAATGACCTTGCGCTAGTAAGCGCAGCCAAAGGTATTGGGCAATATTAGTATCTTGATACTCATCGACCAAAATATAACGAAAACGCCTTTGGTATTCATTGAGAACATCTTGTCTCTTAGGGTCATTAAAAATAGTTAGGCAGTGTAATAAAAGATCGCCAAAATCAGCGGCATTTAATATAAGCAAACGTTCTTGATAAGCCTGATAGAGATCAATTAATTTTCCGCCAGCTATATCGCTTACCTCCATCGGCGATACTTTTTCAGGAGTAAGCCCTCGATCCTTCCATCGCTGAATTAAACCCATCATTGCTCTTGCCGGCCAACGTTTATTATCAATACTAAAAACTTCAAGTAACTGCTTTAGAAGACGCACTTGGTCATCGCTATCCAAGATAGTAAAATTTGACTTAAGACCAACTAACTCGCTATTTTTGCGCAATATTCTCACTCCAAGGGAATGAAACGTACCTAGCCAAACCGCCTCTGCTGGTCCACCAACCAGTTCAGAAACTCGTTCACGCATTTCACGAGCTGCCTTATTTGTAAATGTCACTGCCAGAATTTCATACGGCCTTACATCCCTAGTCCTTAGCAAATGAGCAAGACGAGTAATGAGAACTCTCGTTTTTCCTGTTCCAGCTCCAGCCAAAACCAACGTAGGACCATCTGTTGCCTCTACTGCCTCTCGCTGAACAGCGTTCAGGTTTTCAAGATAAGTTGGCTTATTGTTATTTATATTAGATAAAGTAAACTTGTTGACTTCATCTTCAATTTGAAATGGATCGTTCATTATAAAGCTATCTATACCATGTGATATTTACGAGTCGTAGACTTTAACGAGCATATATTTTTTATGTAAATAAATTATATTTCATATTCCGTTAAAAGATTCCTAATCTAAACAGCTGTCATCTAAAACCAATTGACCGTGCATTATGTTAATTTATCGAGTATGAAATATAATAATACTATTTATACATAAAACTTGAATGGATTATAGAAATGTCGGAATCACTTACTTACGTGCCAGCTAAAGTCTGGAAATGGGATGCTGAAAATGGAGGTGCTTGGGCTAAAACGAATCGCCCAATTGCTGGTCCTACTCATAAAAATGCATTACCCGTAGGAAAACACCCTCTCCAACTGTACTCACTAGCCACACCTAATGGAGTGAAAGTGACAATAATGTTAGAAGAGCTTTTAGCTCTTGGCATAAAAGAGGCAGAATATGACGCTTTTCTGATCAGAATTGGAAATGGTGACCAATTTGGAAGTGGATTCGTTGAAGTTAATCCTAATTCGAAAATCCCAGCTCTCATGGATTATAGCACCGAGAAACCAACACGTGTTTTTGAATCTGGAGCAATTCTGCTTTATCTGGCAGAAAAATTTAATGCAATGGTACCAAAAGACGCTATGAAGCGCGCCGAATGTTTATCATGGCTGTTCTGGCAAATGGGAAGTGCACCCTACCTAGGAGGGGGATTTGGACACTTCTATAATTATGCCACTGAAAAATACCAGTATCCAATTGATAGGTTTACAATGGAAGTGAAACGACAACTCGATGTACTTGACCAGCACTTAGCTAAAAACAAATACATGTGTGATGATGAGTATACTATTGCTGACATAGCAATTTGGCCTTGGTATGGTGCTCTCGTTTTGAATAGAGTTTACGAAGCAGCTGAATTTTTAGATGCGAATTCTTATAAGAATGTAATTAGATGGTCTGAAGAAATCGATTCTAGAGAAACTGTGCAACGTGGACGTATGGTAAACCGAGTAAGAGGCGAATTGAATGAGCAACTTCGTGAACGTCACGATGCAAAAGATTTTTTAAATAAAACTCAAGATAAGATTGAATCATCTAATAGTTAGACAAGAAATTTAAAAAGATAATCAGAAGTATATTAGCTAATAAGGGAAGACCGAAATGCATATACACAACCTTTATGCCGATGATAATGGTGAGTCACATTTCAGAGATATAGAAATTGAATGGGCAGAAGATAGAGGTTATAGTCAGCTGTCAGAAAAAATGCCCGCCAATGGGATAATTTTTCGACGTACAATTGGCAAATATGACTTAGATTGGCACCCTGCCCCTAGACGCCAATATATCGTTAACTTAGATGCAGCAGTTAAAATAACAGCAAGTGACGGAGAAGTACGTACAATAAAAGCAGGTGAAATATTTCTCGTCGAAGATGTTCATGGTAAAGGACATCTATCTGCTTCAGTAGATGGAAAAGAAAGACATTCTTTATTCATTCCAATTGAATAATAATTGTAGAATTTAGTCTAGAATAACGAGCGCTGAGTGATGAATTATAGTGCCAATTTTAGAGTTGAAGAAACATCTATAGCTGACATACATGCAGCCCTAAAGTCAGGGATAACTAGCGTTCGTATTATAACACAAGCCTTTATTGACCGCATTGAGGCATATGACAGGAAAGGTCCGGCCCTTTGGGCCATTATTGAAGTAAATCCTGAAGCTCTCTCTGACGCAGACGTGCTGGACCAATATATAGAAAAATCAGGAGAATTTGTTGGCCCATTACATGGAATACCCATCCTGGTTAAAGATAATTATGATGTCGCAGGACTTCAAACGACAGGGGGATCAGCCTCTTTAATTGGCTGGAAACCAAAAAGTGACGCCACAGTTATTAGAAAGCTTAGAGCTGCGGGAGCTATAATACTAGCTAAGACTACAATGTCTGAGTGGGCTCGTGGTGGCTTTGACAACATCAATTCAGTACTACCAACTTTTGCACGAAATCCCTATAACACTGCCTATGCTACCGGAGGTTCTTCTGGTGGTACAGCCGCTGGTTTAGCTGCAAATTTCGGTGTTGTGGGTCTTGGTTCCGATACATTTGGTTCAATTCGCAACCCTGCAAATAATAATTCACTCGTTGGCCTGCGCCCAAGTTGGGCATTAATATCACGGTCAGGTATGATAGGCCTTTATGATGCCCGAGATACTGCTGGCCCCCTAGCTAGAACAGTCACCGATCTAGTAACGCTATTAGACGTAATTGTAGGAGTTGATAATGCTGATCCAGCGACTACTAACGCAGAGAGTCATATTGCACCAACATACACATCCTCTCTCAAAGTAGATGGTGCATGCGGAAAGCGATTAGGCGTACTTCGCCAAGCATTTCCAGAAAGCTGCGCGGACCCTAATGTTACAGCACTAGTGAACAGAGCAGTGGAAAACCTAAAAAAATCCGGAGCAGAAATTATTGACCCCTTTATTGTCCCTGAGTTCAACAACTTCAAACCGCAACATCACCCGTTAAGTGAAGTACGGTCAGCTCTAGAGTCATATCTCGCTAAAACAAGTAAACAATTTCCTAAAACGGTTAAAGAAATTGTTGAATTAGAAAAATACCATCCACTGCATGAAGTAAGCCTTAAAGCCACAGCAATTGCCCCTTCACCTCAAAAAGATCCTATTGTGCATGCTCTAGAGGCAGAGGAAATAAGAATGCGAAAAGCCTATGAAGAAGCTATGCAAAGGGAGAACCTTGATGCATTTATTCTCCCAGTCGCCAGTTTTCCGCCTAAGCTGAATGGTGACCGTAATGTTACTCCCCCAGGAGCAACGACGTGGATAGCTTCGGGACTTCACTGGCCAGCAGCAGTAGTTCCCATGGGGTATACCTATGAGGACCTACCCTCAGGCCTACAAATAGTTGGTCGACCATGGACAGAAACAACTTTAATTGAGATCGCCTATGCGTTTGAGCAAGCAACAAATCACAGGCATCCTCCATCAACTGTTCCTCCACTTTAATCATTTTTATAAATCATAAATATAGCTTTGGATAAAGCATCAAAAATATGAGATTTACATGAATCAAATTGACCTGGAAGGCAAGATCGCAGTGATTACCGGCGGCGCACAAGGTATTGGGAGCTCAATTGCCGAACGTTTTATAGAATCTGGTGCCAAAGTTAGGATATGGGATACAAACCAAGATTTAGCAAATGAAACCTCTAAAAGACTAGGTGTAAACGCAAAAGCTACCAGAGTAGATATTACGTGCCCTAAAGAAATAGTAGAAGCAGCAAGTTCTTTAGTTAGGCACGATGGTCATATAGACATTTTAGTCAATAATGCAGGGATTTCTGGTCCCAATGCTCCGGTACACGAATATCCGGTGGATGATTGGCGTCAAGTAATAGAAGTCGACTTAAATGGAACCTTTTTTTGCTGCAGAGCAATCACTCCTTACATGATTACTGCTGGATACGGACGTATCGTTAATGTCGCATCTGTTGCCGGTAAAGAGGGTAACCCAAACGCCTCTGCCTACAGCTCAGCAAAGGCAGGTATGATTGCTCTTACAAAATCACTTGGCAAGGAACTCTCAGACTTCAATATATCTGTCAACGCTATAACCCCTGCAGCTGCTAAAACTGCTATTTTCGATCAAATGACGGACGAGCACATTGAATATATGCTTTCCAAAATTCCGCGCGGACGTTTTGTTAATGTTCAGGAGATTGCCGCTATGGTTGTTTGGTTGGTATCAGAGGAAAATTCATTTTCAACTGGAGCTGTATTCGACTTATCTGGTGGTCGCGCAACCTATTAGTAATAAAGAGTAAATTTCATGACAGCTATACCAATAAAGTTAGGAGCCTGGACCAAAAAACTTTAGGAGAATTAATTGTAAAAAAACAAAGTGGCACACAATTTTAATCAAAAAACCTTACCTGAAAACACCCACTAGACATCCATTTTACTGGATTTCTTAATAATTTAGGTAAAGAGTTTAACTTGTCTTAGAGTTATATGACGCATTCTTCTACAGCTTTTATAAATGCCTCGGTCCGCTCACCTATTCCACGCCCTTCACTTTGATAGTTGGACACAAAACACCCTGCCAACCTCTTTGAAGGAACGGCAAAAGCCCTTGCCCCGCCAGAGCCCATATGGCCAAAGGAATCAGGAAAAGATGTAAAGAGAGGTTTTCCATCTGGTGGGTTTTTCATAAACCCCATTGACATTGCCATTGGACGATCAAATAAGCCTTCATGCATATCAGACCACTGCGTTTCAACAGCCCGTTTAATTCCATCAGAGGATAATAAACGCACTCCATCAAGCTCACCTCCTTCGGCTAACGCGGCATAAATCCTTGCCATACCTCGCGCTTCTCCAAAACCTCCGAAAGACGGCACTCCGGCTAGTCTAAAGCGACTTGAATTTTGTTCAGTCGGTCCAAAATTTTTGGGGAAAGCTTTCCATGCAGCAACAACTGGGGAGTTTGGGTCACGGCCAGCTGCACGAACTTGGTCAGCGGAATTTGGTATAATCTCAGCACATCGATCCAAAGCATCTTCAGATACGCCCAAGTAATAGGCAACTCCAAGAGGTTCAGTTATTTCATCAGATACAAAGTTCTGTATACTTTTACCAGTTACTCTCCTTACGACCTCGTTCGCAATAAAACCGATATTTACCGTATTATAAGCGCCCTGACTTTCAATTGGCCAAGCCGGCGACTGCTTCGCAATAACGTTTTCCATTTTTTTCGGATTATAAATATCGCCTGCTACTGCCCTATCGTTTGCCCATACACCGCACCAGTGAGATAAAAAATGCCTAACTTTAATCCCCTCTTTGCCAGCCTCAGAAAATTCTGGCCAATAATCAGCTATAGGTGCCTCGAGATCAATCTGACCGCGGTCTGCAAGCATGTGCACAGAAAGGGAGCAAATAGACTTAGCAACAGAGTACATAAGACATAGAGTATCTGTCCGCCACGCATGGTTCCTTGCACCATCCACGTGTCCTGCCCATAAATCTACAACTTTTTTACCTTCATAATATACGCATATAGCGCTACCAATCTCACCTCTAGAGATAAAATTCTCAGCCAGAGCGTCACGAACAAGTTCAAAGCCTAAAGCGCACTCGCCTTGAAGATCTATTGCAGCATGTATTTTATCGGTCATAATTATATTCACCATCTATAAGTTACGTTGTGCCAAACAATCTATTTTAAAGGAAAGTAGATAACGTCTACTATAATAGTTTTACCAAAAATAGCTTTAACAAGTGTAAATATGCGACTACTTAAATAACTTGTAAATTACCCCACGCACTTTATTTGAACTTGCTGATGTTTATTGTAACCTCTTAACCACATAATTATTTATTAGACAGCCCTAAGATCTTTTACCCAAAATATTTAGGTTACTAAATGAGTCGACACCGCGGTGTATATAACCCAGACATCTCCGAGCCCTATGAGCTCAGCAGGTATAGAATTGAAAACTATATACGATGCCCAGCCTGTTTTTACCTTATGCAAGTTCGAGGAATTAAGTTTCCTAGTATTCCCGGCTATAACATTAATGAAGCAACAGACATCCTACTTAAAAAAAATTTTGATATCCATAGATCGTCTGAGACTTGCCATCCATTCCTAGAGAACCTAGGGATGGGCTATCTGGTTCCCTTCCAGCATAGTAATTTTGAGTTATGGACCCAGAGCATGCATTTCGGAGCAGAAGGCAGGTTCCACACCATCCATAAAAGTACAAACTTAAAGGTTGGTGGAGGACTAGATGATGTATGGTTTAATACCAAAACGGGCCAAGTGCACCTGGTGGATTACAAAAGTACATCTCAAAAGTCACCAGGCAAAAAAATTACTCTCGATGATTGGTGGAAAGCATCTTATAAACGCCAAATGGATTTCTATATTTGGGTAATGAACCGCCTCAAAATAGACACATCGAATATAGGGTATTTTCTTTACTGTGACGGTGATAGATTTACGGACAAACCATTTCTAAACGATAGAAATGCTACAATGGAGTTCAAAATCAGCCTAATCACCTATGAGAGTGACTTCTCTTGGGTTGAACCAACCCTAAGAAAAATTAAAAAGCTTTTGAACTCGCCCAAGTGTCCCGAGCATTCAAAACGTTGTGAACATGGAGCGTTTCTAAAGGCATGTTTGTCTAGTTAAAGAGCACCTTAGATCTATTAATAAGACTACTGAACATTTATTTTACTAAAATATGCATTTAGTATTGCAATAATATTATTTTATGCAATATTATTGCAATACTAAATATTTGTTAATAACATTAAGGATGATTTTAACGGAGATTGACCAGTGAAAAATGCACCGAAGGATATTGCGTTACAAAGATGTATAGATACCAAAACCTCCTTAACGCCAAATCGTTTGCTAATTTTTCAAAGCGTTTGTGAAAATGCAGAACCTATAACTGCCTACGGCTTACAAAAGAAACTACAGCAAGCGGGAAGAAAATTAAATATTGCTTCAATATATCGCGTTATTGAGTTTTGGTGTGAACAAGGATTAATTCATAAAATTACATCACTAAATAAGTACCAGGCATGTAAAGACCCAGATGAAATCCATACACATATTATAAATGTATGCTCTTTTTGTGAAAGTGTCTTTGAAACTTGTAACGAACGTATGGGGCTAGACTTAAAACGAGGTTCTGCAGAAATCGGAATGCTTATGGCCGAAAATTCTCATGTTGAAATTCCTATTATTTGTGTGGAGTGTCAGTAAGAAATGGAACATGTTTTAGAAGAATATTTTATTGGACAAGGAGCAAACTTAAGAGGCTTTATATTTGGTTTTGTTCACGTAGGAATAATGCTGGTTGGCTATTATTCTGGCTGGAGCATAAATAGACTTTTAAAAGTTGTTTCAAACGGTTACGTGGCAGGTATATTTGGCGCTGCCATGTCACATATAGTGGCAGATATAGTAGCTAGTTATATTGATCCGAATGTAAGGGAGATGATTGTAGGTATAGTTTTAGGTGGCCTAATCCCTTTATTAATTGTTCCTATTCTTGAGCGCTATATAGTGAAAAGCAAGCATCATATTGTGGTTGGCGACCACGATGATATTAAACATGACCTGAAATCTCACTAACTCAAGATAAAATTTTTTAATAATCGCTTTTTAGAAAACCATAAAAAGTAAATGGCATTGAATTTTAATTTATAGAGGTAAAAAATGAAATTAATGACATTTAACTATGACTATGAAGTAAAAATAGGATTGGTAACCGATAAAGGTATAGTTGATATTACAAAACGAATGGATATCTCTTCACTAAAACAACTGATAGAATATGACAAATATTCTGAAATTCTTAAGTATATTAATGAAAAACCCGACTACCAGCTAAACGAAATAGAATTCTTACCTGTTATCCCTGATCCAACTCATATATTTTGTATAGGAACTAACTATGCAGATCATTTGCAAGAAGCCATAGATGCAGGTCTGCCAAGAAGCAAAACTGATCACCCTCCTCTTTTTCTGCGCTTTGCAGATACATTGGTAGGTCATAATCAACCACTGCTGAAATCACCGCAAGTCAATCAATTAGACTATGAGTGCGAACTCGCAGTCATAATTGGCAAACCGGGAAGATATATAGCTGAAGATCAAGCGCTTAACCATGTGGCTGGTTATTCATGTTTTAACGAAGCCAGTGCGAGAGATTGGCAATTTCATACTACTCAAATTACGCCAGGTAAAAACTTTTTTGGCACAGGAGGGTTTGGTCCTTGGATGGTGACCGCTGACGAAATACCAGAACCCCAAAACTTACAAATTAAAACTCGCTTAAACAATGTAACAATGCAAGATGCAAACACAAAAGATATGATTTTTAATGTAGCGCAAATAATATCATATGTCTCAAACCTAATAAAATTACAACCAGGAGACGTAATAGCTTCGGGAACCCCTTCTGGAGTAGGTTTTTCTCGAGACCCTCAAGTATTTATGAATAATGGCGATATTTGTGAGATTGAAATCGAGTGCATAGGAACTCTTACTAATGTCGTCAGCGAAGGGTAATTAAAATAAATAATATTATCTTTTCTCAAAAAATTTACTGTTTGGTACTTGATAAGCGATTAAGCCGTTTTAACCTCTTCAATCTTTAGTATCTCTATCATCTGTTCACGCATAACGAACTTTTGCACTTTTCCTGTTACGGTCATAGGAAAAGAATCAACAAATTTGATATAACGAGGAACCTTAAAATGCGCTATTTGACCATGGCAAAAATCACGGATTTTTTCATCGTTACTATCTTCTCCATCGACTAACTTAATCCAGGCACAGAGTTCTTCACCGTATTTTAGATCCGGCACTCCAAAAACTTGAACTTCAGCTATTTTTGGATGTTTAAACAGGTAATCCTCTATTTCTTTTGGAAATAGGTTTTCTCCACCTCTAATTACCATATCCTTGATTCGCCCAACAATATTGAAATAACCGTCTCTGTCCATTGTGGCTAGATCTCCAGTATGCATCCAACCACTCTCGTCAATAACATATGACGTCTTTTCGGAATCTCCCCAATAACCTCTCATGACGTGATATCCTCGTGCACAAAACTCACCAGAAACCCCTGGACCCACTATTTTACCACTTTCGTCAACGATTTTGATTTCAACATAAGGATGAACGCGCCCCACAGAACCAACTCGATGCTCTATAGAATCATCGAGATCAGTTTGGGTCGACACAGGACTGGTTTCGGTCATTCCATAACCAATTGTCATCTCACGCAGGTTCATCTTGTCAGTTACTTCTTTCATCACTTCAATTGGACAAGACGACCCTGCCATCATTCCCGTTCGTAGGCTAGAAAAGTCAAAAGAATTAAAATTCTTATGCTGCAGCATAGCGATAAACATACTGGGAACACCAAGAACTCCGGTGCATCTCTGAGTCTCTATAATCTCTAGTGTTGCTGTAGCTTCAAACGACTCACTTGGGTATATCATTGCAGTGCCATGAGTCATGCATGCTAAATTCCCTATAACCATACCAAAACAGTGATATAATGGCACCGGTATGCACATTCTGTCCTTCTCGGTTAAGCCAAATTTTTCTCCTATAAAGTAACCGTTGTTAAGGATATTATGATGGGTTAGCGTAGCCCCTTTGGGTGTGCCAGTTGTACCACTAGTAAACTGAATGTTAATTGGATCATCAAATTGTAGGTTTTTGCCTATTTCATTTAAAGAATCATCAGTTTGTGACTCTCCGAGTTCAAGTACATTTTCAAACGAAAACATGCCTGAGTGTTCTCCTCCAATTTGAATAAGATATCGAAGGCTGGGAATTTTTTTAGCTTGTAATTCGCCAGGCTGACTGCTTTCTACCTCTGGCGCCAAATCAGAAATCATAGATATATAATCACTAGTCTTGAATTTACTCGCGGTGATTAATGCCTTGCATTCAACCTTATTAATAACGAACTCTAATTCAGACAAACGATAGGCAGGATTGATATTAACCAGAATTAGTCCAGCTTTAGCTGTTGCAAATTGAGTTAAAACCCATTCCTTATTGTTTGGCGACCAAATCCCTATTCTATCGCCCGGATTTAAACCCAATTGGATTAACCCCTTAGCCATATTATCAACTTGCTTTTTTAATTTTTTCCAATTCCAATTAATATTCTGGAAAGGAATTACAAGAGCATCGTGAGAACCCCATCTAACAACTGCTTTGTCAAAATAATTGCCTATTGTGTCACCTATAAGCTCAACATTTGATAAACCTGAAACATAACTTTGCGTATATCCGGACATAATTTCCACCTAAACTTATTAATTAAAGGTAAGATTAATATTGTTTATTTTTTAAATCAAATCCTATAAAAATAAAAATGCCCATTGAGGAGTGCACATAAGAGTCGTAAAAGTTTCATTATGAAAATTATAGATATACGCGAAATAGCGATTCCTCTGAACTCAACCCTGCGAAATGCAGTATTTGATTTCAGTCAAATGAAAACCTCTGTTGTGGCAGTAATCACGGATGTCATCATAGAAGGTAATCCTGTGGTTGGTTACGCATTCAATTCCACTGGACGTTATGCATGTGGAGCACAGATGAGAATGCGTTTTATTCCACGAATACTTAGTGCAGACCCTGACAGTCTTATTGATAAGGAAAGAAATAATTTTGACCCGGAAAAAATATTAACTGTAATGATGCAAGGCGAAAAACCAGGAGGTCACTCAGATAGATCAGTTGGGATTGGAACCATTGAGGTAGCAATATGGGATGCAATTGCAAAAATAGAAGAAAAACCAGTTTTTCGTTCAATAGAAGAAAGATATAACCCTGGCGGCGCAAAACCAAAAATGTTTGTGTATGTGGGTGGTGGCTGGTACGCGCCTGGTAAAGGTATCCCAGAACTATTAGAAGAAATGCAAGGTTATTTAGATATGGGCTACACCCAACTCAAAATGAAGGTTGGTGGAGCCAGTATTAGTGAAGATATGAAACGACTTGAAGCAGTACTAAATCTGGTTGGTAATGATGGATGGAACCTAGCCGTTGATGCAAATTGTGGATTATCTCGTCAAGGTGCGTTTGATTATGCTAAAGCCCTCGAACCCTATAAATTACGCTGGTACGAAGAACCAACAGACCCACTGGACTTTCAGCTCATGTCTGAAATAGTAGATATATATCATGCCCCTTTGGCTACAGGTGAAAATTTGTTTTCGACACAAGATGTGCAAAACCTAATCCGTTTTGGTGGATTAAGACCTAACCATGATGTACTGCAGATAGACCCACCTCAAAGCTACGGTTTTGGATCAGTTACCCAGACAATCAAAATGCTTAATACACACGGATGGACCGCTAACTCATTAATGCCTCATGGAGGCAATCAAATGTCACTACATATTGCTGCCGGACTAGGGATGTTGTTATGTGAGTCATACCCAAATACTTTTGGTATGTTCTCTGGTTTTGCTGATGATGCTGAGATTATTGATGGATACATTACACTGGATGAAACAAGGCCCGGTATTGGATTTGAAGCACAATCAGAACTGTTTACAATTATGTCTAATCTTTCAAGTGAATAAAATAATAATAGGAGAGCTCTACTATGATGTTTGAATATTTTCCCGACAACTACCCATGGTCAATGGCTGCGATGATGGCTGTAAACGCCGGCGCGGTAATGTCTGAGGTGGATGAGGCTCTCAAACCATTAAAATCAATTGCCGGAGCCAACGATGATGCCGCTAACGATGCATGGCATTCACGATGGATGATGCTAGGTGAACGCAGTGAACGTCTTGCAGATCAAGATGATTCAAATGGGCGCATGTTAAGTGCAGGAGCAAAATATTTTCGTGCTGCAGTCTACTTCATGACTGCTGAAAGAATGTGTAAGTCAGAAGCACCAATTCGTATAGAAACCTATAAACGCATGCTAAATGTTTTTCGCAAAGGCGCCGAACGTCGAGCTAAACAAATTGAATGGGTTGAGGTTCCCTACAAAGGTACAAGTTTACCAGCACTTTTCTATCCAGCCAATAAAGATGCAATTACCAGTCAACAGGATCAGCCCTGTATTATACATTTTGATGGTTTGGATGTGATGAAAGAATTTTTATTTCTAGCTGGAATAGCCGATGCTTACGCTTCAAGAGGAATTTCTACTTTACTAATTGATCACCCCGGCGTTGGAGAAGCACTTCGCTTACGTAATCTTAAACTTTTTCCTGAAACAGAAATTCCCGCGGGAGCAGCCGTTGACTACCTAGAGGGCCGGTCGGACGTTGATTCAGATAGAATTGGAATGGCTGGTATTAGTCTTGGTGGTTACTATGTACCTCGAGCAGCAGGTTTTGAGCATCGCTTAAAATGTGCCGTTGCTTGGGGTGCTATAAATGACTATGGAAAGATAACTCAAGGACGTTTGGATGGAACCGGCACTAAACTATCAGTTTCCCACTGGGAAGAGCATATGAATTGGGTGTTTGGAACTACTTCACCTCAAGAAATTCTAGATGTTACTCGTCGGATGAACTTAGACGAAGCGGTTAAGAACATCCAATGCCCTTTATTAGTAATTCATGGAGAAGGCGATAGACAAATTCCACTAGAGATGGCTCAAAAAACAATTCGGGAAGCAATAAATAGCCCTAGGGCAGAGCTAAAGGTTTTTGGTTCTGAAGACGGAGGTGTAGAGCATTGTCAGGTCGATCATGGAGCGCTTGCAGTTGAATATATGACTGATTGGGTAGCAGAAGTTTTATAAAAATAACCTCTTTTGGATAAAATTTATAATATAATTAAACTAAACCACCAAGCAATACAGTTGACTCAATCAATCGTTTGATTAAAGTTTATAATAAGAAAAAGTTAATCTTATTATTGGGGGGATAAGTGACAATAGCAGCTAATGCTATAAAAACATCTAACGATCCACGTGGTGATTCAACACGATCACGAATCCTCGACTCTGCAGAGCATCTGTTCTCTGAATACGGAGTAAATGGAGTATCTTTACGTACAATTGTTTCCCATGCAAGCGTGAATACAGCGGCAGTACATTATCATTTTGGTTCCAAACACGGTTTGTTAGAGTGTGTATTCGCACGTCGAATTGTCCCAATAGCTAAAGAACGCCTAGAGCTACTTGCCGAATGTCGTGAAAACGCTTCACTACCGCCATTATTACATCAGATTATTGCTGCTTTTCTTGAACCTGGCATGACAGGCCGACACGGGGGAGCTACTTTCGCTCGCCTAAGAGCACGTTTGGCTGCCGATGCTTCTGAGAAAACACGGTCCCTGTTAGTTCAATATTTCGACGACTCTAGCGGACAGTTTTTGAAAGCTTTAGCTAAAGCCCTTCCAAGCTTACCATCAACTGATTTATATTGGAGATTTCATTTTATGCTGGGAACAATGGTCTACACCATGGCCAATCCAGGTAGAATTCAAGCTTTAACCAACAACGCATGCGATCCGTCAGATATGGATGCTTCATTAGAATATTTAGTGCCTTTTTTAGCACAAGGATTTCTTGCTGACCCTATTCCAAAAGCTCCTATTATGCTTAGTGAGTATAAGCATGTTAATGAGCTTAAGCCATAATAAGAAAGGAAAATAATGGCAAACCCTAACAGTGATATGAGAGTTACACGCGCCTTGTTAAGCGAATATGCTGAAAAATATAAAAACTGGGGAAAGTGGGGACCAGACGATGAGATTGGAACCCTAAATTATACAAAGCCTGACGATATTATTGGAGCTGCACAGCTAGTTAAAAAAGGTAAGACAATGTCTTTAGGCCTCAACTATGATCAATTTGGACCACAAGGAGCTAAAACGCCTTATCCAGCTATGGGCCGGTTCAATCCAATTCATATGATGACACGTACTGGTACTGATGCATATTCTGGAGTGCTTGATCATCGGGGCATTCGTGGTGCTGATGATTTGGTTATGATGCCTCTACAATGTGGCACCCAATGGGATGGCTTAGGTCATGTTTTTTATGAAGACTTTATGTGGAACGGGTACGACTGTAGAGAAGTTACCACAGCCGGAGCTCAAAAAGCTGGTATTGAAAAAACGAAAGACAAAATGGTTGGCCGAGGGGTGTTTCTCGACATACCAAGAGTTAAAGGAATAGATTACCTAGAAGACGGCTACCCAATCACCTGTGCAGATCTTGAAGAAGCATGTGAAAAACAAAACATTGAAGTACGAGAAGGTGATTTTGTAGTACTAAGAACAGGTATGATGGAGCGCTGCCTTAATGACGGTAGTTGGGATGGTTATGCAGGTGGTGATGCTGCAGGATTAGCCTTTGAGACTCTTGAGTGGATTTTTGAGAAAAAAATAGCTGGCTATGCCTCAGACACTTGGGGTAATGAAGTTCGTCCCTGTGAAACGGATGAAAACATTAATCAGCCTTGGCATTGGATAGCTATTCCAATAATGGGCTTAACTATGGGAGAAATTTGGTATTTAAAAGACCTGGCTGATGACTGTGAATCTGATAAAGTTTATGAATTCATGTTTGTTGGACCTGCTTTGCCAATCACTGGTGCAGTTGGATCCCCGGTTAACCCACTGGCAATTAAGTAATAATTGTGTGATACAGCCTACATCTATAAATTAGATAAGAAGGTTAATATTTTGAAATAGCCTCACATAGCCATGAACCATCCCATGGCAAGTGGGTCTTTAAACTTAACACTTGGATGGATTTATCGTTAATATATTAGGGAGGACAATATGGATAAAAAAACGTTTACTGCTTTTGGCATTGCTCTCGGACTGTCTTTAGCTGCCACAAGCCCGGTTCTTGCCGGAGATACTGGATCAAATGCCGCACAAGCCAAACAAAACCTTAGTGCAGCGGTTGATTGGTTTAATGGTAAGGGTAGTTTTGGGAAAAATAATGTGTCTTACACAGGCCCAGTAATTACTTTAAAAACATCTAGCCATTTGCCACCAGTAGCTGGAATATCAAAATTACAAAGAAAAGGTTTTGATAATCTAGAGCGCATGTCTGGTGGAAAAATAAAAGTTAAAGACACGTGGTCAAAGACTGTACATGGAGTGAAAGAAGGTAGAAAAGCAACTCGTGCTGGCTTAACTAATTACGCCCCTTGTTTTTCTTTATATATGTCAAAAGACTACAATTTGGTGCATGGATTAGGCTTACCATTCCTATTTAATAATTCTCATGAGGCTGTTGCAACTGCGGAACATCTTTATGGCAAATATTTAAAAAAAGAGCATGAGCGCTACGGAGTTTCGATTGCTCGAGTGGCTCATACAAGCCCATATCATCTATGGACTAATAAACCAGTTAGGTCACTTGAGGACGTAAAGGGAATGAAAATCCGTGCTGGTGGCGGAATTCACTCGCAGATAATTGGTGCTTTAAATGCAACCCAGGTTTCTATGCCCGGTGCAGATTCTTATACTGCAATGCAGAGAGGTACACTTGATGGGATACACTTTAGCGATGCAATCGCACTAATATTTAAAACTCATGAAGTAACAAAGTACCGCACCACAAACGCATTTAACCTGCTTACAATTGAGTACTGCCTCGATAGTAAATGGCACAAAGCTCTACCAGAAGACCTAAAGGTTGTTTGGAACAACTGGGCGCGTCAGATGGCAATTGCAGAAGGTGCAGGCTTTTATGACCTATATGACAAAATTAATCTAGATAAGATGATCGGAATGGGTCAGACCGAAAGAATAGATATGAAGACAGCTGAACTAGATCGATGGAAGGCAGCTGTTGCACCCATCGAAGCTAACTTCATAAAAAATAATAAGAATAAGAATGCTGGTGCATTTGTAGCAGATATTAAGAAACTTGCAGCAAAATACGCTGCAATGTCTGCAAATGACGTGATGGCTGAAGCTATTAGTAACCCTGCTCAGGGATTATATTAGACCTTTAACCAATAGTGTTTTTATCTTTAGCAAGCCAAGAAATCCGGCCGAGATATTATATATCTCGGCCGGATATTTGCGGAGTAAGTAATGATTAAAATTGAAAAATATTTTAGAACCATTGGAGCAACATTGGACTTGATTGGTGGGTTAATTCTACTGCCGGCCATGAGCATCATAGTGCTACTCGATGTATTTCTTAGATATGGCTTCAACAGTCCCCTTATATGGGGAATGGAATTTACAGAATATGCCTTATTATTAGTTTTTATATTTGCAATACCTGCATGCACCCAAAACCATGGGCATGTACGTATGGAACTATTGATTGGTAATGTAGGACCATATAAACAAAAGCTAATGTCTCTTTTCTACTGTTTTTCAGGGATATTTATATTCTTTTTGCTTGCAAGATATAGCTGGGAAGAATTCCTTTTTGATTTTAGTTTAGGTAGAATTACAGAATATCTATCATTACCTGTTTGGTTTCATACACTAGGAATGTTTATCATAAGCGTCCTTTTAATTATCTATTTCGTGTTGCGTATCATATCTGTCTTTATAAAAACCGAAGCATTTACGCATATTGAAAACAACACATTTGGGGACTAATTATGGAACCGAACTTGATTGGCTTATTAGGTTTTGTGGGAATGCTAGGACTGATTGTTCTTGGTGTTCCAATAGCTTTTGCAATGCTAGCTACTGCTTGTATAGGACTATTTGCTGTTGGCGGCCCAAATCACGCTGAAACTCAAATTGCTATCACCTTTACAGATGTGGGAGCAAATTTTGTCATGGTTGCTGTCCCACTTTATTTTATGATGGGACAAATAGTACAGAGAACCAACATTGCATACGATTTATACGAATGCGTTTATAGATGGCTCGGGCGATTGCCAGGAGGCTTAGCTATCTCTTCAGTGGTAGCATGTGCTGGTTTTGGAGCTGTATCCGGTGGAAGCGTAACAGCAGTGGCCACAATGGCACCAATGTGTATACCAGCAATGCGTAAGTATAAATATGATGATTCTTTAGCAACTGGGTGTATAAGTGCCGCTGGTACATTAGGAATTCTCATACCACCAAGTATTATCCTGATTGGCTATGGTATTCTTACTGAAACATCGATTGGAGCTCTATTTATAGCAGGTATAGTTCCTGGAATACTTATGACCATAGGTTATTCGGTAACTATTGCTATCCGCTGTATGATTAACCCTGAACTTGGACCACTTGGTGAAGAATTTACACTCAAAGAAAAACTAGGCTCACTTTATAAAGTACTACCAATTTTTATAACATTTATGGTTGTAATAGGTGGTATTTATGGAGGAATTTTTACACCAACAGAAGCAGCTGGTGTCGGTGTCTTCTGTCTCCTAGTAATTGCAGCCTTTATGAGGCGATTAGACTGGGAAAACCTAAAGTTGTCATTTCTTAAATCAATGCAAACTTCTGGAATGATATTTGTTATTATATGTGGTGGCCATATGATGGGTAAATTTGTTGTACAGACAGAGTTAACCCAGGGCTTAATCGCGTGGATGGAGGTTCAAGATTTTACTGCTTTCACTATTATGCTAGGACTTAGTCTACTTTTTATAATGCTCGGTATGGTTTTAGATGTTTGGGGTATGCTAATACTCACTATTCCATTTACTTTTCCTCTTGTTGTAGGGAACTTAGGTTACAGCCCAGTTTGGTATGGAGTATACGCAGTTATTATGTCTGAATTAGCGCTTATTACCCCTCCTGTAGGCATAAATGTTTATGTTATGGCTAAAATGGCACCAGATGTTCCTTTAACTAAGATTTTTAAAGGTGTTGCACCTTTCTTTATATTTACCCTGATACTGGTAGCATTAATTACAGTATTCCCGGAGATCGTAATGTGGTTGCCAACTTCAGCGGGTATGTCATAAAGGTATATATGACTTTTAAAGGTTGATTTATTTAAGTTTCATTTCTATGAGGAGGCTGTTTATCAACCTCTTCATAATTTTTTTATTTATAGTGAATACATAATTTGGAAACTAAATAATGAATGGTCAGGTCGTGATTTATCATAACCCTCGGTGTAGTAAATCTCGAGCTACTTTGAAGATTCTACAAGCTCATGGAATACAACCAAAAATAATTGAATACCTAAAAACACCACTAAGCAGAGACGAAATAACTAATTTAATAACTATGCTCAATATTTCTCCACGAAATCTACTTCGCAAAGGTGAGAGTGTGTATAAGGTTTTAGATCTAGAGAATAAAAATATTAATGATGCAAACATAGTCTCAGCAATAGCAGATAATCCGATACTGATGGAACGACCTATAGTCGTGAATGGTGGTAAAGCAAAGATTGGTCGACCACCTGAGCAGGTTCTTGAACTTTTTTGATCTGTAGTAGACCTGTAACAACGCAATAGCTCTCCTATAAGGTGTGGAAACGAGTGCAGGCTATGAAAATATGCATTGTTGGAGCGGGAGCAATTGGAGGGTTTCTTGGAATCCGACTAGCAAATGTAGGGCACCAAGTAAGTTTATTAGCCCGTGGAAAACACCTTGAAGCAATACGTAATAATGGCGCAAGATTAATTGAAAATGATGGAGAAATAAAAATAAATATAGCTGCCTCATATGACCCAGAAGACTTTGGTCCCCAAGACTGTGTATTTATAACTTTAAAAACCCCCTCCTTGAATGATGTTCTTCCTAAACTCACTCCTCTATTGAACGCTAATACAACAGTTGTATCTGCAATGAATGGCATACCGTGGTGGTTCTTAGATAATCTAAACGGCCCTCTAAAAGGCCACACACTTAATAGTATAGACCCCAGAAATACATTATTAAATGTACTACCAATCGAACGTATTATTGGTTGTGTAGTTCATGCTGGATCAGTTGTAGTTGAACCAGGCGTTATACATCACTCTTCTGGCGATTTATTCATTATTGGTGAACCTGACAACACAATAAAAGATAGAACTATAGAAATAAGAGAGTCTATAATTTCATCAAATTTAACTTGTACGATTACAGATAATATACATAGAGAAATATGGTCTAAATTAGTCGGAAATATGGGAATGGGTCCAATTTCAGCGCTTACGAAACTAACGCTTTCTGGGATTGCAAACGATCCTGACGCAAGGAAAGTATCTATAGCTATGATGAAAGAGGCTATGTCTATTGGTGAAGAACTAAACTTAAATATTGGCATGACAGCAAATGCAAGAGTTGATCTAGGAGCAGAATTAGGGGATTTCAAACCTTCTATTTTACAAGATTTAGAGAAAGGCCGACCAATGGAAATAGATGCCTTGATTGGTGTTGTAGAAGAGATAGGAAAATTAGTGAATATACCAACTCCAATCATTGATACAGTTTTAGCTTTACAACGTGCTCAAGCACGATATGTAGGCCTCTATTAGGTGATAAAAAAAACTCAACCACGACCTTCCCTTTTTTTACTATTTGTGATGATGCTCGCAAGTCAGTTAGCTCTTACAATCTTCTTACCTGCTGTAGTCAACATGGCAGAAGATTTAGGGACATCACTAAATCATATTCAGTTAATTATACCTGCTTATTTGGGTGCATTTGCTATTATGCAACTAGTAGCAGGATCATTATCCGACACTTTTGGTCGACGACCAATTATACTTTGTGGTTTAGCTCTGTTCACATTAGCGAGCTTCTTATGTGGTTTAGCAGATAATATTGAACAGCTTTTGATAGGGCGTTTTTTTCAAGCTATGGGAGCATGCACCACTATAGTAGTTGGTCGTGCAATTGTCCGAGATGGCTCTGAAGGTAAAGCTGCCGCTCGTGCTCTATCTTATCTAGGCATGTCATTAGCCGTTGGACCGGCGGTCGCTCCGTTTTTTGGTGGTTTTTTAGTGTCTTGGTTTGATTGGCGAGCTACATTCTTTTCAACAGCTATTCTGGGGCTAGCTACCCTTATTACCGCCATACCTAGGTTTGTGGAAACTCTACCAAAAGAAGATCGTCGTTCTCCAGACCTTGCTGGCACTCTACGTAAATATGTTGAATTACTTCATAATCGGATTTTCCTTGGGTATAGCCTAACTATTGCTTTTCTAACTGGCACTTTTCAAACATTTATAGTAGCTGCTCCCATAGTAATGATCGATCAGATGAACGTCTCACCAGAATTATTTGGTTTTTACGTGATGACTGTTCCAAGTTCATTCATACTTGCTAGTTTTGTTTCAGCTAGATTAAGTGGACACGTTCCTTTAGATAAGATGATTGCTACAGGATGTATAATAGCCCTAGCTGGCGGACTAATACAGCTAGGATATTCAGTGTTTGGATCCAGCAGTCCAGCATCAATTCTGATAGCCATATTAATTTCTAATTTTGGAACAGGCTTAGCCTTTGCAAATTGCTATGCTCAAGCGTTGAGTATGGTTCAACCATATGTTGCAGGAGCTGCTTCTGCTCTAACCGGTTTTATACATATGGGTTGGGCATTTATTATTTCTTTTATACTAGCAAACATACATAATATAACCACAATACATCTTGGAATATCACAAACTGCGACAGCAGTAGGATCAATGATTGCTTTTTTGTTTCTCGTTAAGCTATTTCATTTTAAACTAAAAAGTGAATAGGTTTCGTGAAATTTATTCAGGGCAGTCCGAAACTATAAACCTTATACCTACGCAACTAATAACAACTTTAATCTAATTAGGCATACCCTCTATTTTATCAAGAACTGGCTCTATGTAGTGTTTAAATAAAGCTGGGTTCTCAGACATTGGGAAGTGCCCCAAATTTTCCATAATTATTACTTCCGCCCCTTCTATCTTCTCTGCTGTTCGAATGGTGTCAGCACTTGTACAAGAATAATCATACGCTCCTGTAAGTAAAAATACTGGGCATTTTTTAGTATTAATTTCTGAAACATCCCCCCGGTAGTCAGAGTCTGACCGGTAGAAATATAAGTCTCCTTTGAAAATTCCTGGACCACTTGCCAGGTAACCCCAAAGTGTTTCCCAACGCATTTCACTAGGACTTGTGGGTGCAACTAACCCAGATACTAAACTCGCAGATATCTCTCCACCATGTACATCTGGTCTATTTAACCACTCAGTATCATACCATGGCTGCTGATAGTCAGCACCCTCCAGGCCAATGACTGCTTTAAATTCATCTGGCCAGTGACGTGCTAGATGCAGTATAATTCTTCCTCCCATAGAACACCCCATCACTACTGGGCTTTTTAGCTCTAATTTTCTACATACAGCTCTTATTGTTTCTGCGTACAGAGCATTAGTTAGACGGTACTCTTCATTTTGATAACCAGACGGAGGCAAGGACTTACCATGCCACGGCATATCAAAGGCAATTACCCGATAACGGTCAGTTATCTTCGTATCAGCCATAAGATGACGAAACTGTTGTCCATCTGCCCCTGCAGTGTGCAAACAAACTAGAGGAATTCCTGCACCTGCTTCCTCCCAGTAAACCCTGTACTTACGGCCTAAAACTTCAATTTTAAGATAACGGCCAACTATATTTTCTACTTTTTCAAAATAATCAATTTCTTCTGTTTCTCGTTTTTTATATTTACGGGGCATGGCCAATAGAATTTTAAAGTACCGTAAGTTAGTCATAAACTTATAGAGGTTGCCCTCAATTTTAACCCTACCTGTCTTGGTTAGAGCAAAAATATCATGATAACCCGGGTCTGGTAATTCCGACCAAAATCTCTCCCAATCTTCAACACCACCCCGAATAGAAAAATCCCAAGATTGCATGACCTGAATGTCTTTTACAACTTTTATCACTCTTCCACGATGGATTGATATGCAATATGACACATCTCCAATCTCTAACAAAAAGTCTACATCTAAAAATCGTCCCATCCAAACCAGGTTCTCATTATTATTTACCTGTTCAGCTAAGCCTTCAATCAAATTACAAACCTCCAGTTAATTTAACAAAACATTTAATATTACCATACAGACCAACCAGCATCCACGAGTATAGTCTCACCATGAACCATTTTTGAATCATCACTTGCCAGAAACACAGCTGCACCAGTCATATCATCGGGGTCCATAAAAGCAATTCCAGTTGGAGTTAGTGTCTTCATTAACTCGACATATTCTTCATTTCCCGGACCACGCACATGGGCATTCAACGGAGTTGCTACATTACCTGGAGCAATAGAATTTACATTAATTTTATCTTTACCTAATTCGGCAGCCAGAGCTTTTGTCATATTGACAACGCCTCCCTTAGAAGCACAGTAGCCGGGGCAATTTGGAAAAGCACCTGTTCCAGCAATTGAAGAAATACTTATTACCTTACCACCTCCATTCTTAAGAAAATGGGGAACTAAAGTTTTAACCATAAAAAAATAACCCCTGAGGTTTAAATCTAGCTGTTCATCCCAAATCTCTTCAGTAGTTTCCAGTACAGGTACTGTACGAAAAACTCCTGCGTTATTAACTAAAATATCAATACGACCGAACTCATCAATCACACTTCTCTGTAGCTGTTCTATTTCTGGTACCTTCGAAACGTCAGCCTTGAACAACTTAGCAATGCCACCATCGCTCATAATTGATTTCATTACCCTAGTTGCACCATCATCGTTACTTTTATAATTTATGGCTACAGCAGCTCCTTCCCTAGCAAACCGCTTGGCAATTGCTTCTCCAATACCGACTGAGGCCCCACTAATTAGAGCCACCTTACCTTCTAATCTCATAATTTTCTCCCTTAAATGATAAACATACTTTTATTATTAGCTACTGCGTAGAGACGCAGTTTTGTTTAAGTTAATCTCACCAACTTCGTTTATTACAACTGCATATACTTCAGACGCACGTTCACGACTAATTATGCCTTCACGTACATCATGGAGTACTCGCTCTGGATCACGTGTCTGCGGATCCCCATAGCCTCCACCACCCTGTGCAACAGATACTAATGTCTCACCATCCTCAACCCAAACAATTGAGCATTGGTCTAGAATTTCTACCTGAGAATCAACCTTACGCTTAAGTTGTTCGGATGGTTTTGAAGCATGTCCTCCTCTCGCGCCTTGCGGCACGTGTATTTTTCCGTCCGCGACAAATCCTGCCTCCATACGGCAATTAACCGGTCCGAATTCAACCTCAATAGCTGGTGCTCCCCTATATCTTCCAGCTCCTTCACTATCAGGAATAAGCTTACGAGTATGTACGTGTATTGGCGTATAGACTTCATCGAGTTCAACACTATCAATAAAACACATACCTCCATTTCCAACGTGTAGCATAGTTAGCCAAGCATCTTGGCTGGGAGCACCAGCACCAGATGTATGACCAAGAAAAAGTTGATTTACATAAGGTTTATTGCTGCGTGGATCTATACCCGAAACCACAGATGTAGATGGAGGACAAAAGCAGCCCACCTCGCCCATGCCAAATCCTTCTCCTAGTTCTGCCATAGCGCGTTGTGTTGCAGAGACAATACGGTCAGCCAAATTAGTCGTTGAAGCGGAACAACTAATAGGATGTTGTGGTATACCAACAACTCCTCCTTTTTTTAAGTGGAGTCTAATGCGAGCTAACGACCCCGCATTTTTTGGCACCGTATGATCTATCGAATTAAAAATCCCTATGTAAGCTGCAGTACGAGTACAAGCTTCCGAAACATTTAAACCACAATTCATTTGGTCCGCATTATCTCGTAAATCCACCTCTATCATTGCAGCTTCACGATCAACTGTTACAGTCGAAGTCACTGTAATACCTTCTGGTGGTGTACCAGGAATTGCATCATGAGTTGACTGTGCTGTTTGAGTTCCTTCCGGTACTTTACGTACTGCATCAATCATGCGTTTTTCAGAATATTCAAACCACTGCTTAGTAAAAGAATGTAATGTATCCCAGCCCACTTCTTTTCCAAGGGCAAGCAATTCTCGCTCGCCAATTAGTGTAGAGCCAAGCATTGCCAAGAAATCCCCATACCATTGCTCTGGAACACGTATTCGCATTTTACACATACGTACAATATCATCTATAGTTTGATAATCCTTCAAAACTTGAACAGCAGGAAAGATTAGTGCCCCTTCCTCATATACATCTCTTGCGGTCCCGTGATAGGTCGTAGGGATTGAATTACCTATATCTGCCTGATGAGCCTTAGCTAATAAAGTAAAATGGTGTGTCCCTTCGTCATCTATTACTGGCATAATTATTGTATGGTCAGCTGGATGAGAGCAGCCGTGATAAGGAGAGTTATGAAGGAATGCGTCACCCTTCCTCAAATCCGGGTGAAAACTAACCATAGAAGCTGCCATGATATCTGGTCCCGAAAGCACGTGTATCGGAAGACTTTCAGCAACAGCAAGTAATTGATGATCAGATGTTAGTATACAACAAGAAAAATCTTTGGCCCGATTAAGAACTCCGGAGCGTCCCGTGCGAAGCAAAGTATTACCCATCTTCGATGAAATTCCTTCGAAGCGATTTGCTAAAATAGCAAGTTGTGCTCCATCTAACTTATTTTTATTATTGGTATTAACCATGTCTAGCCTCATCCTTCACGGCTTCATTAATAAGCTGCCACTAGTGGTACGTTGGAAGGTAGTTTTGCCATCAGCAACAATAGTTGTAAAAGGGGATTCGATGATTGCCGGGCCTTTATATTCTTCACCAGGTTCCATGTTTTCAAAATCATGGAGTTCAGCATCAACTTCTCCTGTACCAGGAAAATAAACCGTACGGCTACCTGACACTGAACGTTTTGCGTTGCCCCTTAAACGACCTGCCTTACCCATACTTAATTTACACCTCGCTGTAGCCGTCCAACCAACAAATTCGATGATTGAACCGGGATCACGTATTCCAAATATTTGCTCATGCATTTCGTGAAATTCTTCTATTAGCGAAGATAGTTGATCATTCGTAGAAAACTGTCCATTAACGAGTGGGACCTCTATTTCCCATACTTGAGAAGCATAGCGAGCCTCAACAGTATATTCAATTTCGTTTTTAGATGACCCTGAGCCTGGCCCTTCTATAAAAGTTTTACATTCTGTGCGTAACTCTTTAAGAATTAAATTTACTCCTTCAACATCAAATTCATCTGAAGTAGTAAAGAAAGTCGCTCTATATTCATTAGTTAAATCTGACATCAAAGCACCGGCCGCACTTAATCCCGCCCCAGTTTCTGGAATTATTAAAGTTGGGCACCCTAGTCGTCTAGCAATAAACACTGAATTCAGTCCAGCGGCACCACCGCCACCAATTAACACCGAATTTCCGGGATCAATTCCTTGATTAACAGTAATATCAGCAATTGCTTGAACCATATTCTCAGTTGCAACACTCACAATTGCCGCCGCCGCTTCCATCACTGATATATTAAGTGGTTTAGCAACTCGATCGCTAATTGCATTAAGGGCAGCCTCAGTGTCTAATTGCATAGATCCTCCGAGAAAATAGTTAGCATCTAAGTAACCTAATGTTAGGCAAGCATCTGTAAGAGTAGGTTCAGTACCGTTTGTCTTGTAGCAGACAGGACCTGGTACCGCTCCTGCGCTTTGTGGACCAACATGAAGCAGCCCACCTGAATCTACCCAAGCAATTGAGCCACCACCTGCACCAACACTTTTAATATCTATGGATGGAAAACCTGTCATATGTCCACGGTAAGGTTGACCAATCCAAGTTTCTTTAGTTAAAGGAATACGTCCTTGTCGGACAAGACTAACATCATAAGTTGTACCGCCCGTATCAGCTATTATTACATTTGGTGAATCAGAATCTTCACTTGCATAGTGTCGTCCAGCAATTGGAGCCATAGACGGACCTGAATTAATAGCATGTATAGGTTTTTGAGCTAAATCGCTAGCATCAAGCATACCACCTTGTGACGTAAGAACCAACGTTCTGCCAGAAAACCCCTCTGCCGCCAGACGTCCTGTTAATCCACCCAAATACTTACCCATAAGAGGTTTTAGTGAAGCATCTATAGCTGTGGATGAAGCCCGTCGATATTCACGTAAAGCAGGGTTTAACTGATGTGACAAAGAAATTGGTATTTTAGGTAAATAGTTTTTAAGCAACTCTCCAACTCTTAATTCATGAATTGGATTATAAATTGACCACAAAAAACATATAGCTACTGATTCAACATCTTGCGATTCAATCTCTTTAGCTATTTCTAGAATATTGTCTTCATCAAGAGGAGTATGAATTTGACCAGCGCTATCTATTCGCTCACTCACCTCGAAGGTTAGGGCCCGAGGAATATATGGTTCTGGGTAGGGAGCAACAAAATTAAAAGGCTCAATACGGCCACCCTCACGCAACACTAATATATCAGGATGTCCAGCAGTTGTCAGAAAAGCCGTTTTAGCAGTATTTTTAGTAATAATAGCATTTATGGCATGTGTAGTTCCGTGAATGAGAATATCACCTTTAGCTAATAAGTCAGATAATGTTAATGACATATCAGAAGCAGCTAATTCTAAAGCATCAAGAACACCACTAACTGGATCTTCTGGCACAGTGACTGCCTTGTACATAAACAATTCACCTGAATCATCTTCTACTATTAGGTCGGTAAATGTTCCACCCGTATCGCACGCAAAACGCATTAACTTTGTACCTTTCTAAAATAACTTTCTCGAAACTTGTTGACCATTATCTCTAAGAAGGCAATCTTATCTCTATTAGGAGATAATAATGCCCCTACACCCACAAGCTCGTGACCTTCTTAACACATTAACCTCCTCATCAAGACCACTCAACCAGATGAAGCCTTCTGACGCCCGAATCTCTTATGACAGGTTCATAAAGGAAAGAAATTATCCAAACGATCCTGTAGGTAAGATCGAAGATCATACTATAGAAAGTGATCAAGGAAAGGTATCTATAAGAATTTTTTGGCCAATAAAAAAAACTCAAAAAAAATTACCTATTTTTATTTTTTTTCATGGCGGTGGCTTTGTTATGGGAAGTGTAGAAAGCCGTGAACCCCAATGCCGAAAAATTGCTAATGAGGTTGGCTGTATTGTCGTAGCACCCCGATACCGTCTTGCACCCGAGTATAAATTTCCCACTGCCCACGATGATGCCTGGAACACGGTAATTTGGGTGTTAAATAACACCTCATATTTAGGAGGTGACTCAGCAAGAATTTCTGTAGGAGGAGATAGCGCAGGGGGAAACCTTGCAGCAGTGGTAACCCAACAAGCAAGCAATAATAATATCTGTAATTTTGTGCTTCAAATACTAATATACCCTTGGACTGATTTTTATTTAACCCTCAACCTCCCATCCTATAATCTTCTAGACCAGTCTTATTTTCTTACCAGAGAACAGATTTCCTGGTATCAAAAACAATATATCCCAGAGTTTAAGACCAAAATTGACTCTCGACATAGTCCTGCTCTATCCAAAAACATATCAAACCCACCGCCCACCTTAATTATAACTGCTGAATTTGATCCTTTGCGAGACGACGGTAAAAATTATGGATACATTCTAGAAACTGCGGGGGGGGTGGTTAAGTATAAATGTTACAATGGTATGATCCATGGATTTTTCCATTACGGTTTTCTAATCGATTCAGCTACATTGGCACTAGTACAGATTATTGATTCACTTAAAGAAGTTTTTGCTAGATAAAAAAGAGTAAAATAATATTATGAATAATCAGCAAGCCGTAGAAGCAGCAATTATTATTGCTAATAATCGTTTAGATAAAAAACGTCTACAACCTTTACCTAAACAAAAACGTCCACAAGATCTTGATGAAGCCTATAAAATACAAGAAAGTCTAAATAATATTTTAATAAAGCAAGGCCTTGGTATTCCTGTTGGCTTTAAAATAGGATGTACAACTTCTATAATGCAAGAGTATATGAATATAACAGAACCATCTTATGGCGAAATATTTTCTCCGACTGTATATAATAGCCCTATAAATTTAAATTATGCTGATTATGTCGAACCAGGCGTTGAAGCAGAGATTGCAGTTAAACTAGGTGAAGACCTTCCATTAACTAATGCGCCTTACAATATAAATAGCGTCATAGATGCAATAGAAACTTGTATGACATCAATTGAGTTAGTTGACGCACGTTATTTCGATTATCGCAAACTTGATACCCCAACGATGGTCGCAGATAACTTTTTCAATGCCGCCTGTGTTCTTGGACATCCACATAATTTTTCTAAAGACACAGACCTAGAAAATATTCAAGGTAACATGAAGGTCAATGGAAATATAATTGGCAAAGGGTTAGGCTCATTAATTATGGGACATCCGTTACAAGCTTTGGCGTGGCTAGCAAATAAATTAGCGGAAAGAAACAGGAGTTTAAAAGCGGGACAATTTATTACCCTTGGTTCAATAGTTACAACCTATTGGGTATCAAAAGGCGATCTGATAGAAGTTGAAATGTCAGGCCTAGGCAGTATAAAAATAAAGTTTGAATAAAATATTAGGTTGGAGAATAAAATGAAAAGCTACCAGTTAGTCGAGATAAATCAACCTCTAGAATTAGTTGAAACAGAAAACCCTGAACCTCAAGGCACAGAAGTATTAATACGTATAACCGCAAGCGGAGTATGCCATTCCGACTTATATTTTTGGCAAGGCGGCTATGACATGGGTGGTGGAAAAAAAATTAGTATTAAGGAACGGGGAATAAACCTTCCGCTTACAATGGGACATGAGCCGGTCGGAGAAGTAGTCGCAATAGGACCAGAAGCTGATGGAGTGCAAATCGGTGATAAGCGTTTAGTGTTTCCCTGGATTGGCTGTGGAGAATGTCCTCGCTGTTTGGAAGGTAATGACAACGACTGTATTTCAATGAGAACACTTGGTGTCCTCGCACCAGGAGGTTATGCAGATCATGTAATGGCTGCACATCCTCGTTACCTCATTGATATAAATGGAATTCCTGAGCACTATGCCTGTACTTTAGCCTGTGCTGGAGTTACGTCTTATGGCGCCTTAAAAAAGATTCACCCACTTGCAGCAGATGACAAAGTTGTAATCATAGGTGCCGGAGGCGTTGGATTAACTGGTATAGGTATTGCTCGCGCTTACTTACCAGACCACGAACTTATTGTGGTTGATATAGATGGCGAGAAATTGGCTGCAGCCCGTCAGGCCGGTGCTAACCATACAATTAATTCATCCGAAGAAGATCCATTAGAAAGGCTTAAAGAAATTACAGGAAATGGTCCGGGTGCTATTGTTGACTTTGTAGGATCTTCTGAGACTTCTAAGCTTGGGTATGAAGCAACACGAAAAGGCGGACGCTACATTTGTGTGGGTCTTTACGGTGGAGAAATTACCATCCCTACATTGACGTTACCCGTCCGCAATATGACAGTGAGGGGATCTTATGTAGGAAATTTAACCGAGATGCATGAACTTCTGGACCTTGTACGCGGGGGCAAAGTTACACCGATTCCCGTTGAAAAAAGATCTATGTCTCGTGTTACTGAAACTCTACATGACCTTAACGAAGGGCGCATATTAGGTCGTGTAGTATTAGTACCGTAAATCTCTCAAATTAAAATGGTACAATACTTTTTCAGCTTAAGTTAAGAAGGTATAAAAATGTTAATTTCAATAACACCTAATCTGGTTATAGTCTATCTGATGTAATTTCAGTTAGATTGCTATTCAAATAATTACTAATATAAACTAATCCCAGGACCAGAAATCCATACCTTGGGACAATAGGTTTCTAGCAATAACCATTTTATGGACTTCAGAAGCTCCGTCTACTAATTTTGCCTGCGGGGCGTACCTATACATCCATTCAAGGGGTAAATCTTTAGAATAACCTCGAGCCCCATTTAATTGAATTGCAGTTGCTATAGATTTATGTAAGAGCTCAGAAACAAATATTTTTGCCATTGAAACCTCTTTACGTGCTTGGTCTCCGCTATCTAACTTAGCTGCAGCCCGCATAGTCATCAATCTGCCAATTTCTATATCCATAGCTGCATCAGCCAGCATCCATTGTACACCCTCGTGATCAGCCAATAACATTCCAAAATTTTTGCGTGTTCCAACATACTCTAAACATTCTTCTATAGCCCTCTTAGCCATACCCAGCCAACGCATACAATGGGTAAGCCTTGCTGTCCCTAAACGAATTTGTACAGATTTCATACCCTCACCGACACCCATTAGTCGGTTAGCATCAGGTATTTCTAAACCCCTAAATTGAATTTCACAATGACCACCGTGCTCTTCGGGGCCCATAATAGGAATACGTCTAAGAATCTCCCAGCCTGGATCATCGCGATGAAATAAAAAAGTTGTCAGATTTCGGCGAGTATCCTCAGAAGTCCTTGCAAGTAGTATAAAATGCTCTGCTCCGTCTGCACCAGTAATAAACCACTTGTGTCCTTCGATTACCCAAGTATCATTTCCTTTAGGTGATGCTGTAGTAAGCATTGAAGTTGGATCTGAACCAGCACCCGGCGCTGGTTCCGTCATCATTATTGAAGACCTAACCCTACCGTCAATTATCGGCTGCAACCATCTATCTTTTTGCTCTTCTGTGGCACAACGTTCTAATAAAATCATATTACCATCGTCAGGCGCGGCACAATTCATGCATACAGGCCCAAACCTGGATCGACCTGCCTCTTCATAAAACACCGCCATTCCAACTGTATTTAACCCTAAACCTCCACGTTCGACAGGCATTTGCGGACACCATAAGCCATTAGCTTTTGCTTTATCCCGTAATTTCTTTAATGGTTCCAAGGCAATATTTTCATGATCATCAAAACTGGCCGGATCAGCTTCAACCGGCATAATTTCATTACTAACAAATTTAGAAACACGTTGCCGTAAATCTTCTAATTCATTCGATAAAGTAAAGTCCATTTTAATATCTCAATATTGGATAGTTCTAATTATTATAGTGTCGACAAAGATAAACCACCATCGACTGTTATGATAGACCCGGTAATATATTTTGCCGCAGGTCCTGCCAGCATTAATAAAACTCCATCTAGGTCAGTCGTTTCACCAAATCGTCCTAATGGAATACGTGTAGAAATTCTTTGACCTGCTGCGCTTTGCAGAAATTCGTTGTTCAGCTCTGTCTCAATATATCCTGGGGCAATAGCATTCACACAAATACCTTTCGCTGCCAATTCTAATGCAAAACTCTGGGTTAAACTAACTAATCCAGCTTTAGACACTGAGTATGCTAGAACTCGTTTAGCACTAGTTTTAACACCAATTACCGAAGCAATATTGATGATGCGTCCAGGAATATTATATTCAATCATCTGGCTACCCACTTCTCGTGCCATTAACCATGCACCCTTAAGGTTTGTATTAATTACCCTTTCCCATTCTTCTTCTTGCATTTCAATAGCCCGGCCTGATGATGGAATACCGGCATTATTAATTAGAATTGATATAGGTCCATGACTTTCATTTATAGACCGGATAACTTTTTTGACAGATTCAGCATTAGTTACATCTAGTCCTATAGGGAATACACGCTTCTCAGAAATATTTAATTTATTGGCTAATGACTCTAGGCGTTCCATACGACGTGCACCTATAAAAACATTAGCACCCGCTTCACTAAGTGTTTTAGCAAAATGTTCGCCAAGGCCACTAGAGGCTCCAGTAACTAATGCCAATTGACCATGGAGTTTAAATAAATCATTCATATTATCTTATCCCTGATATAAATTATCATTATGGCATCACATAATAAATAATCACTATAGAAATTAACTTGTTGAGACATAATAAGCCCTTTATTATATAAAAATTATGACTGGTATATCTATTGCCGAAGGGCAAAACATTATCGATACAAAAATGGCGCCTTGGGTCAAGGATTTAAATATACGGGTGGAGAAAACCTCTGCTACTGGTGCGGTTTTGAAAATGCCTTATGGCAAACACTTAGCCAGAGTAGGAGGTATTGTTTCTGGTCAATCAATGTTAGCCTTTGCAGATTCAGCAATGGTAGTAGTAATTTCTTCAGCCATTGGTGGCTATCGCAACATGGCTACAGTAGACATGACTACCAGTTTTATGAATCCAGCAAGAAACATTGATATTATAGGTCGAGGTAAGATTGTCAAAGCAGGCAAACATCTAGTATTTGGCGAATTTAGCTTAGAAGATTCATCTACTACGAAACCCATAGCCAACATATGGACCACATGGATGCTTCTTTAAATTAGGGACCTTCTTAACTCTACTAAATATAGGCTAATCTCCGGCACCAGAATAATCGCTATTAAGACAAAAAGCATAGTTAGAGCGAAAGGGGCAGCCCCTATAAAGATATCCGCAAGGGAAATATCATCTCTATCTAATGTACTCTTAATCACATATACCGCTAAACCCAGAGGAGGCGTTAACAAGCCTATCTCAGTTGCAATGATGGTAACTATACCAAACCATACCAGATCTACATTGTAAGGGGCCAGAACCACCAAAAACAGTGGCACTGATATCAGCATTATTGATACTGAATCGATGATAGTCCCTAGTACCAAGACTATAACAACATACAGAAACAGAAGCATACCGAAACTGGCATTCATTTCTCCTATCCAGGTACCTAGCTGGGTAGGTAGACCCGTAATACCAAGCATGCGACTATACATGCTGGCTGACACTATTAAGAATAACAATGTCGCAGTAATATGACCAGTTTCTACTAAAATTTCCCAGAGCCCTCTCCAACTTAAGCTTCTTCGCCATAAAGCAAAGAGAAAAGCCACAAAAGCTCCGGCAGCACCAGCTTCAGTAGGTGTGTAGAGGCCTGCGTAGATTCCTCCCAGAACAACTACAATCAATGTTATAATTGGTACTGACTTATAAAATAGTTCTCTTTTAGACAACCGGTTTTCTGTTTCAACTGATTGTGAAAATGTTTCAGGAGAAGCGACAGAATTAGGAAAAAAATAGGACATAAAAGATATTAAACCGCAGAATGCAGCTGTCAAAAGAATACCCGGACCCACTCCTGCTATAAAGAGATCACCAACCGATTCTTCGGCTATTAAAGCATAAACAATAAGTAAAATACTGGGTGGAATAAGCATACCCAAAACCGAGGAGCCAGCAACAACTCCAACAGCAAATCTTCCTTTGTAACCGTAACGTAACATCTCCGGGACAGATATTTTGGTAAAAACAGTGGCAGAAGCTATAGAAACGCCTGTGATAGCAGCAAATATTGCATTAGCTACTACGGTAGCCATTCCTAATCCACCTCGTATTCTTTTCATAAAATATTGAGCAATATCGTATGTATCACGGCCCATCCCAGCAGCACTTACCAACAATCCCATTAATACAAAAAGTGGTATGACACCGAATAAAAAATTACCTACTGTTTTAGCCGAGGCAAGCCACAAAAGGCTAACTGCTATATTAATGTTACCTTTTACAACCCATACACCCACAAACGATATTAGGGCTAAAACAATTGGCACATACATACCTATATATATAAGAACTAACATTGCCACGATTGAGATGGCACCAATTTCTAAACCGGTCATTTGGCACTCTCCTCAGGCACCGCTATCTCAACATCTACAGTTTTCTCAGTAACTAACGGATGTTTACCAAATAACGCTCTAATATTATCAAAAGCCAACAAGGAGAATTGGATCGCCAAAAGGGCACAGCCAAACACTAGGATTAATCTCTGAGGCCATTCAGGAAAGGTAAATACCCCTACATTACCTATAAAAAAGTTTCCGTGATAGGCCTGAATCCATTTGGGCCAACCCCCTTTTATAATCGCTATCATGAGCCCAACGCCTGCAGCACTGAAGAAGAAACCCATAAGATTTCCAACAACCGGATAACGTCTCAGAATCACTGAATACAAAGCATCAGAACGAGTCATCCGTCCTACTTTTAAAGTGTGGGTCAGTTGTAAATATAGAATAATAACGATTGATATCTCTACTATTTCTGTAACACCGCTTATTGGCGAATTAAAAGCAAATCGCAGAACAATATCTGATGTCACAAGTGCCATCAAAACAAATATCCAGCCAGACGCCGCAGCATTAGCGGTAACAACTATCCAGTCAAATAAATGTCGTAGAAAATTAAATAAATTAATAATTATAGACAAAATTTAGTAGGAGCCGCCTTACGGCGGCTCCCCTCAACTATTAATTATAAGTAAAACAAATGTTAGACTTATAAATCTACTTCACATCCCAATCACGCATAACAGGTTGGTTTTTTGCACGCATCTCGTCCATCCATGCTTTCAAGATAGGAGTGCCGGGTAAACCCTTCTTATCTTGAGCAGCCGCCCAATTTTTAGCTAATGGAGGCAACATTGCTGCCCATGCTTTGGTATCTGAATCACTCATTTTTGTATATTCAGTACCAAAATCCTTTTTACAACGTGCTAATCCACCGGCAGCGCCTTTATTAACACGATCGATAGACTCTTTTTGCCATGCAGGAATTGCCGCTTTAAGAGCATTCTTTACTTCTCCGGGTAATCCAGCCCAAACGTCTTTATTTACATTCAGAGAAAAACCATTGACCGCACCTAAACTGGCATCAATTACAAAGGGTGCTGGCTCACATAGTTTGAAGGCTCCGGCTGCTTGACGCCAAACGATCATGGCATCGTAAATTCCAGTGCTAAGACTATTATAAGCATCGGCTAGATTTGTTTGAACACCAGCTGCACCAGCTGCGATAACCCATGGTAAATTCGGACCAGCCGCTCCAACCTTTCGTCCTTTAATTTCTGATAGTTTAGTAATCTTAGTTTTTGACCACAGCATATAATTGTCTACAGCACTACTTGGTCCTAAGTTAACTTGGTTAAATGAATCCCAAGTTTTACCGTAAGCATCAAACATAGATTCCATCTTAGCAGTTGTAGCAACTGCTAGTCCGATGTCCATCGTAGTGAAAGGTGTTTTAAAAGCTACATCGTAGAGAGGAACTTTATCAGCATGAAATGCGGTAACTACTACGCCCAGATCTCCAAGACCTGATCCAATACCATCCAGTTCGCCGCGTGGCTTTACAATTGTACCACTTACACCTTTATTCCAATTAATTGTGTAATTACCCGTTTTAGCGAGCTCCGTATTAACAGACGGCATATAAACATCTACGAAAGCACCAATCCAAGTTGCTGCCGGCGGATAACCAGAAATACCAGTAAGGTTAAGAGTTTTAGTTGCTGACGCTGGTATAGTGAAAGCAACCGTAGCTGCGGCAACCGCTAGCCCATTTATAACTAAACTTTTAAATTTCATAAATTCCTCCCAAAATTATATTAATTTAAAGTTACCTTAACTAGTACTTTTGTATAAGGCAATCAAATCAAGGCAACACTATCTATTCGAAATATTACCTAAAAAAAAACTGGGACTATATTACTAAGTACCTAGAACTTTATTAGTCTACTTAACTGGCAGATAGCACGCCTTTCAGCCAATCCGCTTGTACGCTGGCCACCTTACCTAAATGCTCCGTGTTTGAGTACAAACTCATGTGATCAACACCCTCAACCACGGCTAAGTGTTTATTAGGGGACTGAATAGCATTAAAGGCATCAATTTCTAGGTCAGATGAAGTTATATTATCACCTTTAGCAACTGCCATCATTATCGGTGTTTCATGAATACGAAGTGCATAAGGCTTAACTTGATATGCTAGCAATAGTTCAACCGATTCAATAGTGTTTATATGTTCATGATTAGGTGCTTCATTCTGCTTTATGTCATTAAAAATAGTACACACATGAGGAAATGGCCATGAACTAAGTTCATTGTCTGGATCGGTCGATGACATAGCCATGGTACCTCCCGGTTGCCCAGAAAAACGTCGCTCTCTATCATCAAGAATTGTATTAATAAGACCCGCAAATTTTCGTTCTCCATGACAGCGGCGCATCGTTGGAAAACCATCAACAACAGGGATTGTCGAAATCGCAAACTTGACCCTAGGGTCAAGTGAAGCGGTTATAATAACGTGACCTCCACTATATGAAATTCCCCAAATACCAATTTTATTTTCATCAATATTTTCTAAAGTTCGTCCAAAACTGATAGCATTACGATAGTCTTCTATCTGTCCCCATGGATCAATATGCTGGCGTGGTAATCCTTCACTGTCACCAAAGTTACGATAATCAAACACCAAACAAGCTACACCTATATCATTAAAGGCCTTAGCATAATAAGGCATAACAATCTCTTTAACATAGCACCAACCACCCGCCAAAATAATCAACGGTAATGGCCCTGAAACACCATCAGGAGTATATAAAACTCCGCGTATTTTATCTCCACAACTGTTAAACTCAACCTTACTTTCCATTACCTTCTCCAATTTTTTTTATAGTTAAAATACCTTCAAATTTCCTCATAACATGGATCAACTCAGTACAAAAAACACAAAACAATATATAATAATATAGTAAATTGAGTTTTCTTATCAATTTAGTGTTTCAACCTCTTCTTCAATTTTTATACGTATTATCTCACGAAGTACATTTTTTCGTATTTTACCAGCTGGAGTGCGAGGAAATTTTTCAACAACCACAAGTCGCTCTGGATATTTTTGCTTAGCCATGCCTGTTTTTTCTAAACTTAAAATCATCTCGTCAAAAGATAACGCAGCATTTTGATTCAATACAACAAAAGCACATCCTGTCTCTCCAAGTCGTTCGTGTGGCATTGCTACTACCGCAGCTTCGTAAATTGCTGAATGCTCGTGGAGCGCATCTTCTACTTCACGAGGACTAAGGTTTTCTCCACCACGAATAATTAAGTCCTTTAGTCTCCCCGTAATTACGAGGCATCCCTCTACGGTCAGAACACCTAAATCACCAGTATGAAAAAACCCTTTTTCATCAAAAACGTTGTTATGAGCTTCATCAGCATAGCCTATACACATTTCTGGACCACGAGTTATAATCTCTCCCTCAATACCCGAGGCAACAGGTAACCCTCGTTCATCAACTATCTTTATTTCATGCCCCACAATAAATCCCTCGGTTGTAGCGCCAAGTTCTTCTTGCTGGCGAGTATTAACTCCTAAAGTTACCGTGGGAGCTTCTGTAGAGCCGTAGCAGCGCGCGCAAACACATTGCTCAAAGACTTCGTGAGCATTATATATAATTTCCGGAGGTACTGGTGCACCACCACAGGGGAAGTACCTTAAACTGGCTAAAGCTAGCTTATTATTTTCTGAAAATTCAGTAAGCTCTTGCAAAAACACAGTCGCTGCAATTGTGAAGGTAACCTCATGTTGATTAATTAATTCAGCCGCAGACTTAGCGTTCCAATTTTCCATCAATACTACCGGTATTCCCAAAACAATAGGAAGCTGTATACCGTACAGGTATCCAGTAATATGTGTGAGTGGCGAAGGCATTAATATTATATCATCACAGCCCAGCCCCAAAAATTTACTAAATGCCTGATTTTCAGTATCGATAGTATTATGGCTATGGAGAACTCCTTTAGGTTTTCCGGTTGTGCCAGAAGTATACATAATCAGTTTTACAGCATTAGGATCAACTTTAGGCCGCTCAAGGGATGCACCTAGCCCCTCTAAAAGCAAATCTTCATAAGATGAATACCCTTCAACACTTCCGCGTACAGTTATAATATGAGACAAATCAGGGTATTCAGAAATATTTGCTTCAATCATACTTAGATAGTCAAAATTACGAAACTCAGTCGGAATGAAAATAAGTTTAGTACCTGCATTTTTTAGAATATATGAAACCTCGGCATCTCTATAGATCGGAATAATTGGATTACTAACCAATCCCAGTATTGAAGCTGCTACATCAATTATTAAAGATTCATTCCAATTTGGTAGCTGAAAACTTATTACATCACCAGCTACTAGGCCTTTTTCCTGAAATGCGGCTGCTAGTCTATTCGCCTTGAGAGATAGCTCACCAGCATTAATAGACACATCCTTATCAATAACTAAAAGCTGATTTGGATTTTTACTTAGTTGATCTTCAAGAAGATCAACTAATGTTTTGTTTCGCCATATTCCACTTGCGGTATTTTCCTGAATGAGCGATTCACTAAGACGTGTATGCCAACCACTAACATCTTCAAGCATAAATATTTTCTCACCTAGCTAAATATTTGAAGTAGAAAATTTATAAATATAATATCATTAGTCTATTTAATTATTTTAACCTAGCGACCGGTGAATTTAGGCTTCTTTTTAGCTAAAAAAGCTTCAGTTGCAATTTTATGATCTTGGGTCATTTGTGACATCGCTTCAAAATTAAAGGCAGTATCCAGAACTGAATTGGCGACCTGCTTCAACCCGGTATTAATAGATGCTTTTGTCCATTTTATTGCATTTATAGCTCCACCCGCTAGTCGTTCAGCCATACCATAAACAACATCATCAAGTTGATCTTCAGAAACCGCATAATTTATTAAGCCAATATCAGAGGCATGATCAGCAGATAATAAATCGCCCGTCATCAAATATTCCTTGGCTCTTGGGTAGCCAATCAATTGTGGCCAGATCACCGCCCCACCATCACCTGCGACCAAGCCAACAGAAACGTGTGGGTCACCAATTTTCGTTAGTTTTGTCGCATAAATAATATCACAAAACAGTGCCAGAGTGCATCCTAAACCAATAGCATGACCGGGTAGTCGGGCAATTACTGGTTGTTCTATATCAAGTAAACTGTTTATAATTCTTTTGCCTTCCCAAACTGTTTTTGCAAAGGCGTTTGGATCACCATGCATACGGTTAAGCCAGTCAAGATCTCCCCCCGCACAAAATACTGAGCCTGAACCAGTTAAAACTACAACGTCAGTTTTACTATCGGCAGCCACATCATAGAAAATACGTGACAATTCTTCGTGTAACGTTTCATCGATGGCATTGAGTTGCTTAGGTCTATTCATAGTAAGCGTTAAAATGCGTCCATTTCGCTCAGCATTAATGGCTTTGTATGTATTGTATTCCAAGAATTTCTCCACCGTCTTTAAAGTTTACTTCTGGTAAATGCATTTACCAGAAGTTATGAATAAGAAAAATTATTTATCATTATTTTTTTTTGCTCTGAGTTTTAGTTTAAGGCCAACCACTTCATAGACATCGAGTCCCGTTAGTTCTGCTATTTCTGTAATTGGCATATTTGTTTCCTCTAGCAAAACTTTGGCGTGACTTTGCGGATGACGCTGAGTTCCTTTTCGACGCGGTGCTTGAACATTACTCCGTTTGCGACCATAATTATCCAACCCACGCTCATAAGCCTCAGCTAAAGCTGCATCTCTTCTTACCTTATCATTTGACACCCAATTATCCATCATATGTACATGTCGGCTTAAATCTTGAGCCTTTCTTTTATTTTCATCAGCGCCCTTGCCTTTCTGTTCAATTATGACTGGTGGTTTAGAAACTCCTCGAGCGGCTTCATCAAGGCTCATACCATGGCGTCCAGCTAATCTCTTGGCCGCATCTAATGCAGCCGCGCGCTCTCCATCAAACGTGCTTTCAGATGCAAGTTTTAATAAATTATGAAATCGTGTTTTTTCAATTTCACTAAAAGGTTGTGGATCTTGTTTTTTAGCCATAAAGGCAATCTTCTATCCGGCCTATGATTACGAGTTATATTACATATAAACTCTACTATACTTAATTTATTTGTAACAAATTACAAAAGAATTTAAAAATTATATAATAACGACCTAACATTTCTAAATAATTTTGTTTAAATACTACATACTAGTAAATATAAATTAATATTTAACTATGGAGACAGACGATGAATAGACTTGAAGGCAGGGTCGCCGTAGTGAGTGGTGCAGGCGGTGGTATTGGGAGTGCTATCTGTCGTCGTTTAGCATTCGAAGGTGCCTCGATTGTTTGTGTTGATATTAACAAAAACACTTTAAATGAAACCGTTCGTAGTATTAACTCTAATGATGGAAAATCTATTGCTCTGGCCAGAGATGTCTCAGAAGAAAAAACAGCAGAAATAGCTGTCCAATTAGCTAGTGATAAATTTGGTGGTCTAGATATACTTGTAAATAATGCCGTCTACGATCTACCCCTAGCGCCCTTAACAGAAATCTCCTTGGTGGATTGGCGTCGGACTATGGATGTTAATCTTAATAGTGCGTTTCTTATGTCAAAACATTGTATACCAAAAATGGATGAGTATGGTGGAGGCAGTATTATCCACATTGCATCTCAACTGGGACGCACTGCTCGACCAGGAAGACCCTGGTATTGTGCGCAAAAAGCAGCCTTGATTAATTTAGCCAAGGCCATGGCCCTGGATCACGCCGCACAGAATATCCGTGTTAACAGTCTCTCTCCAGGACCAGTAGAAACTGACCGTTATCTGGCTAATTTCTCTTCTTCCTCAGAAGCCCAAAAAACATCTAACACGCTATTAGATCGCCTAGGTAGACCAGACGAAATAGCTGCAGGAGTAGCGTTTCTAGCCAGCGATGATGCCTCCTTCATGACAGGCAGTGATCTATTAATCGACGGCGGCTATACAGTACCTTAAACAAAACCATAGTAAATTGTATTTAATATTACACTAAAACTATATACTTAAATTGAAATTCATACTTGGGCTTTCCAGGTTAACAAATCTAATATAACTTTCACACGCTTTGCCAAACATATACGATATTGGAGCTCGCTTGCTCAACCTACTACCTCCGGAAAGAGGTCATACGGCAGCGCTATGGGGACTTAAGCATGGTTATGGGCCAAAGACAGATAATATTAATCCTCCGTGCTTAGCTCAGAATATATGGGGCAATTTATTTAAAAACCCGATAGCTATCTCAGCTGGGTTTGATAAAAACGCTATAGCTATTAATGGAGTTGTTAGGTTAGGCGTGGGTTTTATAGAAGTCGGAGGCGTTACTCCTCTAGCCCAAGTAGGTAACTCAAAACCTCGATTGTTTAGACTTAGATCTGATAGGGCCGCAATTAATCGACTAGGTTTTAACAACCAAGGTGCTGATCAAGTAAGTCAACGTATAGCTGATTATAAATCTTCTAGAAAAGAAAATGTACCAATCGGTATTAATTTAGCGGCCAACTCGAGTAGCTCAAACCCAGAAAGTGACTTCGAAACATTAGTAAATAAATTTGCCCCACTAGCAGACTTTCTAACCATAGATATTTCATGCCCAAACTCCGAAAACGGATTATTATTTTTATCGCCTGGACCATTAGAAAATTTATTGGATCGTCTTACCAGTCTAAGAAAAAGTGAAAACTGGTTAAAACCTCCTGCACTATTGGTTAAAATATCACCAGATATACAATACGAACAACTTGATGTCTTATTACATATAATAAAGTCAGCAGGTATCGACGGTATAACGGTTTGTAATACAACTACCGACCGACCGAGTACTTTAACTAGTCCTAACCGCAGCCACCGGGGCGGTCTTTCTGGGAAACCTTTGTTTTCTCGATCTACAGATATGCTCCGTCATGTATACAAGGTTACAGAGGGATCTATACCGCTTATTGGTGTAGGTGGTATTTCCAGCGGCGCCGATGCCTATGCCAAAATTTGTGCCGGTGCCAGCCTAGTGCAATTGTACACAGGCCTAATCTATGAAGGACCAGGTTTAATTACTAAAATAAGAAATGATCTAATAAAGTTTTTGAAAGAAGACGGATTTTTATCTCTAAAAGACGCGATAGGGAGCGAACATTATAAGAACTAGGTTTATTAGTCAGCATTTAAAATAAATATAAGAAAGTTTCTTAAAAATATTAAATTTATGGTAATATATAACATCAGACGGCCGATAAAAATATAGATTCGCGGAGACACATAAGATGGTTGGAATCACTGGATTTGGTGCTTACATCCCCAAACTTAGACTTTTACGGGAATCGGTAGTTGAGGCTAACAAATGGCTTAACCCGGGTATTTCTTCACTTGCTAATGGTGAAAGATCAATGTCTAACTGGGACGAAGACCCAATAACACTAGCAGTTGAAGCCGCAAGAGATTGTCTACCAATTAATGAACGTAATACACTTGAAAGTATTTACTTTGCTTCCACAACCCACCCCTTTGCCGATAGACAAAATGCAGGGATAATTGCCACTGCACTTAGTCTGAGTAGTGACATTAGTGCTATGGACGTATCTGGGTCTCAACGTGCTGGTACGACAGCACTTATTAGCGCTTTAACATCTATTAATAATAATTCTAAAAATGAAAAATTGTGTATTGCGGCTGATAAACGCCTAGCCAAACCAGGAAGCACACAAGAATTAACATACGGGGATGGAGCAGCTGCATTAAAAGTTGGCAGTGGTAATAATAGTGAAATAATTGCTAGTTTAATTGATTTCTATAGCATTACAGATGATTTTGTTGATCACTATCGATCAGCTAATCGTAAATTTGATTATTACTGGGAAGAACGCTGGATACGCCAAGAAGGCCATACAAAGCTTATATCTAAAGCTATTAATAGTTTACTAAAAAAAACAAATGTTCCAGCTAAAGAAATTAATCATCTTATTATTCCGGTTATATCAAGAGGAACACCCCAAGCTATTGCCAAAACCGTAGGTATTAATCCTGAATCAATAACTGATAATCTACAAATTAACTGTGGGGATACCGGCGTAGCTCATCCGCTTATAATGCTTATATCAGTGCTTGAAAAAGCTAAACCAGGTGAAATAATATTAGTTTGTGGGTTTGGTCAGGGAGTTGACACATTATTATTGGAGACTTCTCAAAAAGTTACTGATTACCAAAAGAATAACGGCGTTACTGGAGCACTTATAAGGCGGCGATCAGAAACTAATTATATTAAGTTTCTATCTTTTAATGGGCTAATCGATATGGAACGCGGCATGAGAGCCGAACAAGATAAACAAACAGCACTGACAGCACTTTATAGGAATCGAAAATTTCTACTGGGCTTTAACGGTGGGAAATGTACAAAGTGCGGTACCGCACAAATACCAAAAACAAAAATTTGTGTAAACCCAAACTGTGGTAGCCATGACTCACAAGTAGATGAGAATTTCTCAGAGAAAAAGGCAAGTATAATGTCATGGACATCTGACCGGTTAACTTACTCATTAGATCCACCAGCTCATTATGGCATGGTACAATTCGAGGGTGGAGGCCGCTTAATGACTGATTTCACGGATATAGAACATGCCGAAATAAAAGTAAGTATGCCAATAAGAATGGTTTTTAGAATAAAAGAACAAGACGAACAAAGAGGTTTTGTCCGTTATTTTTGGAAAGCTACACCTTCAAAAGAATAAACAGTTTATAAAATGTATTATGTATTTTATAAATCATAGAACCTAACGGAGTAGACTAATGGCTAGTGGTATCAAAGATAAAGTTGCTATTCTAGGTATGGGATGTGCTAAATTTGGCGAGCGGTATGACGCCGGTGCTGAAGACCTGATGGTTGAGGCGTTCGAGGAATGCATTGCTGATTCTGGCATTGACGTTTCAGAAATACAAGCAGCCTGGGGTTCAACAACATTTGATGAAATGGGCGTTGGAAAATCTGCAATACCATATTCACAAGCTTTAAGACTTCCTAATATTCCTGTTACGAGGGTTGAAAACTATTGTGCTAGCGGATCCGAAGCATTCCGCGGAGCAGCTTATGCTGTCGCCTCTGGGGCCTGCGATATAGCTTTAGCCATAGGAGTTGAAAAACTTAAAGATACAGGCTTTGGAGGGTTACCAAATATGAACCCCGGCCCTCTAAATAGCCAGTGGTGGGCCAATATTACGGCTCCTGGAGGATTTGCACAATTAGCCAGTGCTTATCGAGCTAAGAATAGAGTTGATAAGAACGACTTTAAGAAAGCGATGGCGCATGTATCAGTAAAGAGTCATGCAAATGGTTTGTTGAATGAAAAAGCACACCTACGCCGGGCTATAACTGAAGAAGACGCGTTAAATGCCCCAATTATTGCTGAACCGTTAGGCCTTTATGATTGCTGTGGAGTTTCCGACGGCGCCGCTTGTGCAATTCTAACCACACCAGAAATAGCTAAGTCCATGAATAAAGGTCCGGTGATAACTATTAAAGCGTTACAAATCGCAGCATCCAATGGCACCGAAGCTTCCTACAATCATTGGGACGGAAGTCATTTTTTAACAACCAGAGTAGCAAGCAGGCGTGCTTATGACGAAGCGGGTATAAAAAACCCCAAAGAAAGCCTTAGTTTAATTGAAGTCCATGACTGTTTTTCTGTTACTGAACTAGTTACCATGGAAGATCTACATATATCGGAAGAGGGCCAAGCACCAAATGACATAATGGATGGATTTTATGATTCAGATGGAAAAATTCCTTGTCAAATCGATGGAGGTTTAAAATGCTTTGGTCATCCAATTGGAGCATCGGGCATAAGGATGCTCTATGAGATGTATTTACAGCTTCTGGGGCGAGCAGCTGAACGTCAACGTAATAAGGTTGATATATGTTTAACGCATAACCTTGGTGGGTTTCCACATGAAAATGTTGCAGCCGTTTGTATTGTGGGGCGTAATGACTAAATTTTTATTATCACTTTTTAAATGAGTGATCAGGCACCAATACTTTGGGAACCAAGTTCAGAAAAGATTGAAAATTCTAATCTTACGGCCTTTGCTAAACAAGTGAAACAAAATCTTGGTCTAGATTTTGGCCTGGATTATCATGCACTTTGGAAATGGTCAGTTACCGACAAAAGCGCATTTTGGAGCGAATGCTGGAAATTTCTTAGAATAATTTCAGAAGGCCCTCTAGAGCCCACCCTATTAAATAGCAAAGATTTTTTTAAAGCCAAATGGTTTCCTAAAGTAAAACTTAATTATGCCGAAACAATTCTTAAGTGGCCAGATAATCAAATCGCAATAGCTGCTGTAAATGAATCTGGTAAACGTCACGAACTATCTTTTGGTGATCTGCGTTCTGAGGTTTCGCAATTACAGCAGGCTCTTTCTTCTTGCGGAGTAATTCCCGGAACAAGAGTTGCTGCTATTTTATTAAACACACCAGAATCAATTGCTGCCATGTTAGGGACAGCGTCACTAGGCGGGGTTTGGACTTCTGTCTCCCCAGATTTTGGTTCGGCAGGTATCCTAGACCGACTTTTACAAGCTGAACCAGAAGTTCTTTTTGCAGTCGATGGCTATACATTTGCAGGAAAGCACTATGATATTTCAGACAAAATTTCTCAAGTTTGTAATTCACTACCTACATTGAAAAAAATAATTATTCTAGAGACAAACGGCACCCCTTTTACCAAATTTATCAATAAAAGTGAATCGTGGAGCGGCTTCCTTGAACCTTACGCTCCTAGACCAATAACATATAAACGTCTTCCTTTTGATCATCCTCTTTTCATTCTCTATACCTCAGGTACAACAGGAGTACCAAAGTGTATTATTCATAGCGCTGGTGGTAGTATGCTTAAAAGCATAGGGGAACACTCTATGCTTTTTGACCTAAAACAGAGCGATACAGCGTTCTTCCCAACAACTTTAGGTTGGATGATGTGGAATTTTTTAGTCAATTATCTCGGTACGGGAGCAAAAATTGTCTGTTATGATGGTTCTCCTTTTTATCCCAAAGCAAATAGATTATGGGATCTTGCCTCTGAAGAAGGTGTTACTATCCTTGGGCTTGGTTCTTCTTATATTGAAGCATGTAAAAAAAATGGGTTTAAGATTGAAAATAAATCAAAATTCAAAAAAGTACGAACTATATTAGCAGGAGGTTCAGTTTTATCTCCTGAAGGTTTTGATTACATCTATGAACAAATATCGAGTAATGTACATCTAAGTTCTGCTTCTGGTGGCACTGAAATAATGGGCTGCCTACTTGGTAGCAACCCGTGGGGGCCTGTTCGTCGAGGTGAACTACAAGCACCAGCTTTAGGCATGGACATGGCGGTTATTAATACAGATGGAAATATTGTTGAGGGAGAGAAAGGAGAATTGGTCTGCAGAACCCCTTTCCCATCAATGCCTTTAGGTCTTTTAAATGATGAAGATGGATCAAAATTTGAAGAAACTTATTTCAGCCAAAATCCCGGTATGTGGACGCAAGGAGATTTTGCTGAATCACGCTCATATAGTGGCGGATATGTAGTATATGGCCGGTCTGACGCAACCTTAAACCCTGGGGGTGTAAGAATTGGTACTGCAGAAATATATAGACAGGTTAATAAGGTTGAAGAAGTTTTAGAAAGTGTCGTAGTTGGTCAGCAGTGGCAAAAAGATATAAGAATTATACTATTTGTACAATTGAAAGATAACTTATCACTGACCAGTAAACTATCTGAAAAAATATCGGAAACTATTCGTAAGGGTGCCTCACCTAGGCATGTGCCACGCAAGATAATAGCTGTAGACGATATTCCTAGAACCCGAACAGGTAAGATCGCCGAAATTGCTATTCGCAACCTAGTTAATGGTTTTCCAATAACTAACCGAGAAGCACTTGCTAACCCCACTTCTCTTGATGCTTTTAACGGTATACCTGAATTATTTAGATAAAAACATATATGTGATAGATACTGATATTTAATATTAATATAAATTTTTTGAATAAAAAAAGGGCTGCCCAAAGGACAGCCCTTTTAAACTTATAATGCTATAAAACTACTTGGCCCATTTAGCCTTATCAGTATATTTAGCATTCTTTGCATCAGCCATCCATGCACGTGCTTCTGCCATTACTTCAGCTTTATCGAAATCATTAGCACAACCAATGAAATCATTACTAATGAATGAATTGACATCATATTTCTTATCAATTGCTCCGATCATGAGCATGTCTTTCATTACGCCTTTCCAAGCAGCTGCATCAACATGACCAATTTTGCCAGACGTTCCTGTATCAGCGTTTATCTGAAGATCGTCAACTGCATCTAGATACTTGTAACCAAAGGCAGCACTCTCCCACTCATGTGGTACTCCATCTGGATGACGAGACATAGAAGCAACCATCTCTAAGTCTTGTGTACCAACGTAAACAGCCTTTGAGTAAGCGCGGAAGAACCCACAAAGTGGTTTTTTTAGTTCATCCATTCTTTTAGCCATCATTGCATAAGTGTTTGCTGGTGCATTTTTAGCCGATTTAGGAGTGATATCCCGTATAGGAATCCCACGTGCCTCTAAAGCTGCTAAATCATTAATAGAGCCTGCGAATGCATCTGCAGTACCCTTCAAAAATACGTTAGCTAGTGTAGGACCGGCGTCGCCAACAATTACTGTTGTAATACCCTTGGAATCAGAACCAGCATGAGCCATAGCAACAGCTAGAGATGCCGAATCACGATCACTCGCTAGTCCTACAGTCTTACCTTTTAATTCGGTAACTGACTGAATTGGGCTATCCTTAGCCACAAAAACTCCTTCTGGAGCTCCAAGCATAACCGTATAAACAGTTCTCGTTCCTACACCTTCATTTTTTGCTTGAAAGGTCTGAGGACCATCCAACATAGCTAGGTCAGCATTACCATTCGTCAAGAAGGCAACGTAAGGAACAGAAGTATCACCATTAAGTAATTTAAGTTCAACTCCTTCTTCCTCATAATAGCCAAGTACACGAGCTACATGTAAACCATAGAAGCCCATTGTTCCATTATTTGGCTGTATTAGCGTCAGTTTGGTGCCAGCATTCGCAACACCCGAAGCTGCTAGCATACCTACTAAAGACGCGGTTAAAAGTGCTTTTCGTAACATACTTTCTTCTCCCTTGGTTAACGGACGCAACAATCGTCCAACAGTACGGCATTAAAATTTATATACCGCTTTCTAAAAAACTTTACATAGAAATATTGCCATGTTTTCGGTGCCAAAGAGCTGCGCGTTTTCTCGAAACAGACAACAATCTAACATCTCTTTTCCAAAATACTATCCTATAGTCAAGTATTTCCATAATTGTGAACAGCATCAAACCCATTGCTGCCATAGTTAATAAAGTTGCAAAGGAACCATCAATCTGTAGTTTAAACGCAAACCTCTGCATAAGTATACCTACCCCTGCTGTTGCGGAGACGAACTCTGCAACAATTGTGCCTAACAAGGCACCAGTTAGCCCAAGCTTCAAACCAGCAACAATCAAGGGAATAGCGTTTGGAAGTTGTAACTTCCAAAAATATGCTCTTTTAGATGCTCCCATCGACCGGAATAGATCACTTCCATCCTCATCAGTTCTTGTAAGTGCTGTTAATGTATTAACGAAGGGAGGAAAGAAACATACAAGAGCCGCTAAGGCAATTTTTGAGCTCCAACCAAAACCAAACCATGCAATAATCATAGGTGTGACAGCAATTCCAGGTGTTACACTAAAAATTACTGCATATGGGGCTATATAGCGCCGAAAAACTGGACTAAACGCTGCAGAAACGGCGAGGCTAATACCTATTGTAATTCCAATAAAAAAGCCAATCATAGCTTCAGCTAATGTGGTGTAGAAATGATAATAAATTATGCCACTGATAAAGAACAAATCAATTAATTGAGCCCCTATCAAACTTGGCCATGGTAATATATATTTATTCAGTTGGCCGGTCTGTCCAAGTAATTCCCAAAGGCCAATTATTATAGCAAAAGTAACGATATGTTTCACAGAATATCTTAAAGCTTTTACATACCTTTTATTGTCAGTTTTTTCTGGTCCCAGAGAAGTGGTGGTCATTATTGCCCCCCCGTCCCAGATGCTTGTGTATTAATTATAGTAGCAAATTCAGAAGCTCTGCGTTTACTCCTCCTTTGCATTAACTCCTCACTATGCCAATAAAGAGTGCGATAATTAATTGCTTCAATTGTTCGAAAAAGAACAAAGGCAAATACGGTAATGGACAATAAGGTAGAGAAAGCATAGTCCATATTAAGAGTAATTACATATCGTCGCATCATTACACCGAGGCCAACATCAGCTTGTATAAACTCAGCAACTAATGCACCGGCAAATGCTCCAGCCGCAGCGAGTTTTAATCCCGCCGATATGAGCGGCATAGCGTTAGGAAGCATAAGTTTAAAAAATATCTGTTTTTTTGAAGCTCGGCAGGAACGGAATAACTCTTCCGATTCTTCATCTATCTGCATGAGGCCAGTCATCGTATTAACGAATGGTCCGAAGAAACATACCAATGCCGCAAGTGCAATAGCAGAGCCATATCCAAAGCCTAACCAACCCACAAATATAGGTCCCACAGCAATACGAGGCATTGCCTCAACTAAAATAATGTAAGGCTTTAAATAGTCACGAAAACCTGTATGCAATACAGCTCCAATAGCCAAAGCCATACCAATTACTGTACCAATTACAAAGCCACCCATCGCTTTTGTAAATGTAGCAGCCAAATGTTCCCAAACGGTGGCCTTAAGAAAGAAAATTTGTACCATTCCTTCGGCTATTCTAGTAGGGCGAGGGAACATCAGAGGATCAGCAAGGCCCATACGATTAGCGGCCTCCCATACGCTCATTAAAACAAGAAAAATAGCGAAATGCTTGGGAACGTAACGCCAGGTATTTTCCCTATCTGGTACGTAGGTAACTTCAGAAGGCTCTGCGGTCATACATAACTTCCTAAAATATTCCGAACTTCAGATTCTAGTTTATTAAATTCTGGTGTTAGCTGTAGCTCAAGTGATCGTGGTCTTTCAAAAGGGACTTCTACTATTCTCGCCAGCTTACCAGGCCTTGGTGTCATTACCATGACCTCATCTGCAAGAAATATTGCTTCAGCTATATTATGGGTGACAAATAGACTTGTTGTGGGTGTCCCATCTACAATGTTCATCAGTTCTATGTTAAGACGTTCGCGGGTGAATTCATCAAGAGCACCAAATGGTTCATCTAATAGAAGAATATCGGCTCCTGTTTGCAATAAACGAGCTAATGCAACACGCTGCTGCATGCCCCCTGACAATTGGCGAGGAAAATGAAACTCAAAGTCTTTTAACCCAACGAGATGCAGTGCCTGAATTGCTCGACTTCGATCATCATCAGTAATTTTACCGGTAAGCTCAGATGGAAGCAGAACATTCTCTACTGCGGTACGCCATTCCAACAGCACTGGCTTCTGGAACATCATACCAATATCAGTACGAGGCTCAGTAACTTCACGCTCTCTTACTTTTATTGAACCTGACGTCTTCTCAATTAGTCCTGCGACTAGTCTTAACAGCGTTGACTTTCCGCAACCGCTAGGGCCCACCAAAGATATAAAGGCTCCCTCATTTATCTTAAACGATGCCCCTTGGAGCGCAATAACTTCTTCACTAAAAGCCTTAGTTAGCGCATTTGAATCTATCACAACATTATTATTACTATTACTCGATTTAGAGACCACTTCCCCAGCATCATGCAAACTATCAGACATAAATTACCCACAAAGACCTTAATACACTTGCAAAACCCACCTCAGACCATCCGAGATCATCCTTACAACAATTAGTACAAGT
>Ga0114993_10000080_pt1 | contig 94398 bp, 106 predicted proteins | sample ArcticOcean_MG_C_FD_87042 | JGI IMG/M metagenome (GOLD analysis project Ga0114993, IMG submission 87042) | Marine microbial communities from western Arctic Ocean - ArcticOcean_MG_CB2_150 | ecosystem: Environmental > Aquatic > Marine > Oceanic | place: Arctic Ocean: Canada Basin | collected... | reverse complement strand
TCGAACCCTCGACCTGCGGATTAAAAGTCCGATGCTCTACCAACTGAGCTAAGAGCCCCCAGAACGCTGGAGTGCGCGTGCGCGTTTCAGGTGCAATTCAACGCTACGTTACCCGGGGGTGGGTTGCAATATGGAGAGGCCTTCTCGCTTGCCGGTATCGACCGGCTCAGGAAGGGATACACGCGGAGTCTCACGTTGGGGGGTCTATTGTTACGGTATCAAGTGAATGTCAAGGAATTGTGAAGCGGATGATCATGCCGCGCCAAGGGAACAAAATCCCAGGCAGGTTCGTCTTGTCCTCATGCGGGGCAACTGAATCCCGTACCACTGGCGTGAGAACATTACTAACATCATGAACACTAAATCGCTCTACAAGGCCGCTTTGTGGACCTTGATTGGCTCAGTTGCGCTCAGCGCGGTGCTGGGCATCATTGCATTGCTCCTGCGGGAGATTGATGAGTGGGGCGCACGCACGCTGGGCACTACCCTGTTTGTGTCTGCCGCGGCGCTGCTGATCATGGCGAACTCCGCCGCAATCGAAAAGAGGCCGCGAGGCTACGTCTACCTGTCCCTCTTTGGGTTGACTATGGCTCTGGTGGCGTTGCCAATATTCTTGGTCGCTCTTTGGACGAACAACCCGGCAGATGAGCTTTGGAAGACCGCTGTCACCATTGAGATCGGCAGTATTGTAGCGGCGCACTCGGCTCTCCTGACGCTCTGGCGACTGCCCTCGAAGTACCGGATTTTTCTACCTATCGCAACGGCTCTAGCGTTGGCGATCGGAATCCTCGTCTCGATCATGATCTGGGCAGAGGACTCCGGCGAGGGACAGTGGCGGCTGATCGGAACTCTGGCGATATTGATGACGGCAGTCACGATCATCATCCCGGTGATTCCACGCCTAGTTGCACTGGATGCGCCAGACACGGGAGTGTTGCTGGAAGTAGGTTCTTATACGCTCAACCACTGCCCCAACTGCGGCGTTGTCTTGGAGCCGGGTGCGAGTTCTGGAAGCGAGACGGCCTGCGTCTCATGCAATGCGGCGTTTACAGTGAAGTTTGGCTAGAAGAGTCTGAAATCTGATGGCGGCCAGTAGCGGGCCATCACTTTGCCAACGATCTGGTCGGCCTCTGCGAATCCCCACGCACGCGAGTCGTTGGATGCTCCGCGATTGTCGCCAAGGACGAAGTAGGAGTCAGGTAGAACCGTGGTTGGGAAGGCAGTTGAACCACGCGGTCGCGTGGCTCTGTCCTCCTCCACCTTTTGGCCGTTCACCCATACAGCACCCTGACGAATATCTATTTCATCGCCGGGGATGCCAATTACACGCTTTACGAAGTCCGCATCCTCGCCTGTTGGCGGTTTGAACACAATAATATCGCCGCGTTGAGGGGGATGGAACAAGTACTCCATATCGCCGTCCGAATCCGGTTCGACCCACGGCAAAACATCGGCGAGAACGTCACTTTCGACGGTTTCGTAGACAAACTTGTTGACCAGGAGGTGCTGGCCGTCTGCCAGCGTGGTGTTCATGCTGGGGCCGACCACTTTGAACGTCTGGGTTGCGGCCTGGAGCAGCACAAAGATCACGGCCGCCGTTATGACGGTCTCCGCTATCTCTCTGAACGTTCTGCTCACTGGTTGTCCCTAATTCTCTGGAATTATTTGGAGTGGTCTGGCAATTGCCGAAATTGTTCGACATTAGATTGGTTGGGTCACCAACAGTATCGCGCTTCAATACCCCGGCCTACTAATAGGATTAAACGATATTTGGTTACGAGAAGATTCCGAGATAGCTCGGAATGTGCCTGCGGGATGCTCCCTATCTGATGACCACTCCGGTGGAAGAGACGCTAATCGCCCAGAGTCGCGAAGGTGATCTGGACTCTTTCAACGCGCTTGTGGAGATGTACCAGAACCAGGTGTTTGCCGTGGCGCTGCGCATGGTGCGCGACGCTGCTTTGGCTGAGGACCTGGCGCAGGATGCGTTCATTTCTGCCTATCGAAACCTGAACCAGTATCGCGGTGGCAGCTTCAAGAGCTGGTTGATGCGGATAGTCCGCAACGCAACCCTGGATTCGCTGCGTAAGACTCAGCGCCGCCCCACCGACTCTCTGGACGAGAACATGGTGGCGTTTGAATCGCAACTGGTCTCAGATGAGCCAACGCCTGACGATGTTGCTGAAAACGCGGAGCTTGGCGACCACATCAAAGAGGTGATGGCTGATCTGCATCCCGACCAGAAGATGGCGCTGGTACTGATTGATATTGAGGGCTACAGCTACGAGGACGCGGCAACGGCTATGTCTGTTTCCATTGGGACTGTTAAGTCGCGTCTGAGCCGGGCCAGAGGTCGAATGCGTGAAGGGCTTATGGCAGACCCGGAACTTTTCCCGTCCCGATTTCGTCAGGGTATTGAGGGAGTGTGAAAAGGATGCACTCCATTAGTCAGGAAATAAGATGATATTCGGATGGTTTAACAACACCCGGCAGCACCTGTCGGAAGAGGATCTGTCAGCATATGTTGACGGTAGGCCTGACGCGCCGTCTGAGGATCGGGTTCGGCAGCATCTAGCCATCTGCGACGCCACCTGCGATGCGGACCTTGAAGCGCTGCGCACGACCGTCGCTATTCTCAGTTCCATTGCCCCTGTAACTGCGCCGCGGTCGTTTGCCCTCACCGCTGCAATGGTGGCGGACTTGCCAGATGGCAAGCCACTTGGTGAACCGCCTGTATCTGCGGCTCTGGCGCGTTCTGCACGAACCGGCGGATGGCGAATGCCTGTGCTGGTTCCGGCAGCGGCCTCAATTGCTGCTGCAGTGGTGTTCGCACTTGTCCTGGTGGGCAATCTCTCTGGTGTGGTTGAGCAGTCCAGGAGTTCGTCGAATGACGCTATGTCGATCGCCGCAGGCATAGGTGGCGACCTTGAAATGACGGTTGAGTCTGAGATGGCTGCAGCCGTTCCCCTTGCGGGTGATGCGGTTATTGCTGAGGCGCAGGGAATACCAGCGCCCGACGAGCGTGTGACGAGTGCCGCAGCGCCTGTTGCGCCCGAGATGGCGACGCAGTCTGATTCAGCACTTGTAGCACCGGCAGAGCCTGAGACCGCGCCCAGTCTGGCAGCGCCTCCTGCTCCCGAGTCAGCGCTCCCGCTTGCGCCGAAGGCTGCGCCGGACATCGCTAATCTGGAGACGGCTCCCGAGATTGAGTCCGCGGAAGATGCGGCAGCGGATGGCAGTGAGGTTCTTGAGCTGCCGCGGACGGAACTGTTCGACACAGATGCTGCTTCAACGGCATCTGCTCTGGAAAGCTTGCCGGTTGAAGCGATTGCTCAAATTGAGTCGCAGGTACTCCCCGGATCACTGGGGGCACCAGTGATCTCAGTTGACGATGACTTCACGCTGCCGGTGTGGCAACTGTTGCTGGCAACCGGGATCATCACGGCGCTTCTGGCCGGGGTTTCGCTCCAGCTTTCACGCCGAAACATCCCTGGGTAGCACGAGTTTCCGACTCGTACCTCCAAACCGGGAACAAAACCGGGCTGGTCATCGTTAGTACTTTTGAGGGATGAATTTATCTCTTCAGAACAGACCAAATCATGCGGTCAATGCCAACTGGTATCACCGCAACAAAACAGATCAACATATCGATAGGGCTGACGGCCCACGGAAAAAGAAAGAGTAGTTCCATGAACTTGACGAGATTCATCAGCCGCAAGCGACGAGTCGTGGCCGTAGTTGGCGTATCAGCGATCATGATCGCAGCGGTTGCTTGCAGTGATGCAGAGGTTTCACAGACCGAGGTGAATGACTTGGTCAGCACGGCCATCAGCGAACTTACGCAGATTCCCAGCGTTGAAGGCTCACAGAGTTCACCGGTGATCGCTGTTTCAAACATCGGCGAGTCGTTGCCTCCCGTTCGGACGGATGGGTTTGCACAGTCGTTCGCATCAACAGCAATTGGCAACCAGCAGACCGGATTCTGGGTAGACGGGTTTGGCTCGCTCGATATTGAGCCAGACATCGCCACTCTGAGCGTTGGCGTTGAAGCTCGAGAGGCCACTGTGAGTGAGGCCCGAGAAGCCGCGGCGCAGGGACTTCAAAGTGTCATCGATGCTGTGAAGGCTCAGGGCGTAGGTGATGATGACATTGAGACATCGTCATTCAGAATCCAGCCGCAGACCGTATACAGGGAAGTGCGTGACTTGAATGGCACCTACAACCAGCCTGAAATCATTGGGTACATCGTCACCAACCAGTTCTCGGTGACCATCCGTGACCTGGACAAGGTTGGAGACGTTGTCGACTCCGCAGCAGATGAGGCGGGCGACCTGGTTCGCATCAACAGCATCAGCTTTGGCGTAGACAACCCCACACAGTACGGCGAGGAGTTGAGGCAGTTGGCCGCGATTGACGCACAGGCCAAGGCTCAGATCTACGCTGACACACTTGGCGTATCTGTAGGGCAACTCCTGTTCCTCAGCGAGTCTGGCAGTTCCGCTCCCAGCGTATCCATCCCGGAAACCGTGTTCGCCTCTGCAAGCGCTGATTTTGCTAAGACATCAACGCCCATCTTCGCCGGGGACTCAACCCTTACGGCGCGAGTCCAGGCAGTCTTCGCAATCGCCAACCCGTAAGACAATTCGATGAGTATCGAATGCTAACTCCGCCTTGCGGGCGGGCAGTTGGAAGATGGAGGCGCTCTCTATTGGGAGCGCCTCTTTTCACGTCTACGCGTTGTTGCGCATCAAGTACCCGACTACAATCCGGTGCAGGCATTGCGTTAAACGACCCTGAATTTCAGAGATGGGCCAGAAATTGGTACTAAGTGACCGATCCATTAAAGAAGCGTTGGCAGAAGGCCGCATCATGATTGAGCCGCTGGATGAAAGCGATATCCAGCCTGCGAGCGTTGACCTACACCTTGGACGAACGCTGCTGGCGTTCACGAATTCTCGGAGGCCATACGTGGATCTTCGAGAGGACGTTGCTGATCTGACTGAAGAGCTTCTACTGGAAGATGATGATCCGTTCATGCTGCATCCGGGTGAGTTCATTCTGGGTAGCACCACGGAGACGATTCACCTACCCAACGATCTGGTGGCCAGCCTTGAGGGCAAGAGCTCACTGGGCCGTGTTGGACTGGTTATCCACTCCACTGCCGGTTATGTTGATCCTGGATGGCAGGGAACGCTAACGTTGGAACTGACGAATGTCTCCCGGTTGCCAATTACGCTCTACTACGGGATGCGAATAGGCCAAATATCTTTCCAGCGCATGACTACGCCGGTTGACCGGCCTTACGGCTCCAAGGAGCTTGGTAGCCGCTACTTTGGTTCAAGCGGCCCAACTGCCACCCGAATGCACCTCGACTTCGACGAGAAGCGCGCCCGCTAGGCCGGGTTATTAGTCATATTTATGGACTATATGGAGCGGGCACTAGAACTCGCTGCCCGCGCTGCCGGGATCGTTAGCCCACGGCCTCCCGTGGGCTGTGTGCTGGTCAACGATGGCCAAATTGTTGGCGAGGGCTTCACAATGCCATCGCCAGGTCCGCATGCCGAAGTCGCTGCGCTGCGTGAGGCTGGCGGCAAGGCTAAGGGAGCACATGCGTACACAACGCTTGAGCCATGCAACCACTACGGCAACACGCCGCCGTGTACTGATGCGCTGCTCAACGCCGGGGTTGCTGCGGTAACGATCGCAATTCAGGACCCCGATCCCCGCGTCGATGGCACCGGCATAAGGCGGCTGAGGTCGGCCGGGCTGGAAGTGGATGTGCCAGAGACCCACGCTGCGAGGGCGTGGGAGTTGATTGAAGGCTTCGCTCGACTCACCAAGACGCGACGACCGCTGGTGGTCGCCAAGTATGCGATGAGTCTCGACGGCAAGATTGCTACTCGGACGGGGGACTCGCAGTGGATTACGTCTGAGGCGGCGCGCGAACGCGTGCATCGTCAGCGTGCCGAGGTGGACGCTGTGATGGTTGGCAGCGGAACGGCACTTGCGGACAACCCGCGGCTCACCGCGCGGCCGGGTGGCGAACTCACGGATATTCCTCGGCCCCGACTGCGTGTCCTCATCGATACAGCAGGTCAGATCCCACCGGCGGCCCGCATGTTCTGGGAACCCGGCGCTGTATTGGTTGCGTACGCGATTCGGTCGGAAGACGCGGGGCCGCTGATAGGCCTGCCAGACAACGTGGAGAAGCTGGAGCTTCCGTCCGGCTACGGCGGCATCGATCTGGTGATGTTGATTGATGAGCTGGGTACACGTGGCATCGGAACGGTCTTAGTCGAGGGTGGCGGGCGGCTGATTGGCTCGCTGATCGATCTTGATCTTGTCGATAAAGTTGAGGCATATATCGCGCCAGTAGTCATTGGCGGCGTTGAAGCACCGGGACCGGTGGCTGGTGGCGGTGCTGAGCGGTTGCGAGACGCGCCACGGCTTGAGAGGGTGACGACGCAGTTGCTTGGCATAGACACATTGATCACCGGGTATGTACCGGGACACACAGATCACATTCCGGAGACCAATGCATGAGTCAGGTCTCTTGCCCTAACTGCGATTACGATCTGTCGCCCGATGCTTCGTTTTGCACCAACTGTGGGGAGACCATCTCAACGTCTCCATCCGACCAGTCGCAAGAATCATCCGATGGCGAGCTGTCATACCCGCCTGAACCAGATGACTTCGCAGCACGCGATGTGGACCTAGACGTAATTATCAGCACACCCCGAATAGTGGCGCTCTCAGTGATCTCTGGGGGGCTTTATTTCTTCTGGTGGATGTACCGAAGCTGGGATTTGCTGCAGGAAGAGACAGGCGAGCAACACTTTCCTATCTGGCATTCCTTGACTCAATTGGTTCCCATGTACGGTTTGTACAAAATCCTTGACCATGTCTCCATAATTCAGCTGCTCAGATCTCATGTGGGCACACCGACCGCCTTAAATCCATCGACAGTTGTCACCATTCAAGCCGTCATCTGGCTCTTAGTTTTTATGTCTTTTGGCGTATCGCCCGGCGTTTCACTGATTCTCATTATGATCGGTACGGCCATGGCGACGGTAATCGTGGTCTGGTCTCAGCAAGCCCTTAACGAGTACTGGAGATACAGTCGAGGCGATGAAGTTGAGGAAGCGCCCATTGGTGCGGGTGAAGTCCTTCTCACTATCCTTGGCGCGGTGTTCTGGATCTTCGCGATTGTGGACCTGTAATAGGCGCCACGATTGAGAGAGCGATGGCTAAACTGCCAGGTCCTATCAAGCTAATCTCGCCCACTCCTATTCCCGTAGCGGTTGTGATGCGCGAGAATCGCGGCCATGTTCAGCGGAATAGTTGAAGAACTGGGTGAAGTCGTCTTGTTCGATGGCGAAAGGCTTGAGATAAAAGCCACGGAAGTGCTGCAGGAGCTTGAGGTCTCTGAGAGCATCAACGTTAGTGGCGCGTGCCTAACCGTAATTGAGTCGCTTGAGGGCGGTTTTGTGGTCGAGGTGGTTCCGGAGACAGTCCTGCGAACAAATTTCAGTGATCTTGCTACCGGCGGGAAGGTGAATCTGGAGCGGTCGCTGCGTTTTGGTGGCCGCGTGGGCGGGCACATCGTCCAAGGTCACGTAGATGGACTGGCCGAACTTCTCTCGGTCGACGATGACGGGAACTCGATCCGTATCTGGTTGAAGCCGCCTGAATCTATAATGAAGTACATCGTTGAGAAGGGGTTCATTGGCCTGGACGGCATCAGCCTGACGGTAGTGGACGTAACCGATGATACCTTCTCAGTGGCGATTATTCCTTACACCCGTGAACACACCACGCTGGGTGAACGACATCCCGGCGATAGCGTGAACATAGAAGTCGACATCACAGCCAAATACCTTGAAAAGCTTGCCAAGCCGCACGCAGATGCCAACTCTGCCTAACCTTCAGGACCACTACACCCTTGTCTGAGAACAGTTCCCCCTCTCCTATTGAGGCCGTTGAAATCGCCATTCAGGCGTACCGCAAAGGCCAGATGGTCATCATTGTTGATGACGAAGATCGCGAGAACGAGGGCGATTTCGCGATGGCGGCGGACGCGGTCACACCAGAGGCGATCAACTTCATGGCGACCGTTGGCCGTGGACTGATCTGTATCTCCATGGAGGGGCGTCGGCTCGATGAGCTTGATCTCCCGATGATGGTGCAGGAGAACACTGCCCGATTGGGAACTGCGTTCACGGTTTCAGTGGATGCTACGGATGGCATAACCACGGGTATTTCGGCTTTCGACCGTGCACACACTGTGAAGGTACTAATCAATGAAGAGTCTGGTCCCAAGGCCCTGGCTCGGCCAGGTCATATCTTTCCACTTCGTTATGCAGAAGGCGGCGTACTTGTACGGGCCGGACAGACTGAGGCATCGGTCGATCTCGCCAAGCTTTCGGGGCGTTACCCGGCCGGAATAATCTGTGAAATCATGGGCCCCGACGGCGATATGGCGCGCATGCCGGCACTTGAGGTGATCGCTTCTGAACATGGAATCCCAATCGTCACTGTTGCTGACCTGATTGAATACCGGTTCCAACATGAGAACTTGATCGAGCGGGTCGCTGAGGCTCGCATCCCAACGGAGCACGGTGAGTTCCAGGCTTATGCGTATCGGAGCGGCGTTGACCCCGCAGAGCACATAGCGCTGGTGATGGGCGATATTGATGCAGACGAGGCGGTCACCGTGCGGGTGCATTCAGAGTGCCTCACCGGCGATGTGTTTGGCAGCTTGCGTTGTGACTGTGGTGATCAGGCTGATCAAGCTCTGAAGCAGATTGGCGAAGCTGGCACCGGAGTATTTCTTTACATGCGACAAGAGGGCCGGGGCATTGGCCTGGTCAACAAACTGAAGGCGTACCAGCTTCAGGACGAAGGCTTGGACACAGTGGAGGCCAATGAGAAGCTTGGGTTCCACATGGACCTTCGTCACTACGGTGTTGGTGCTCAAATTCTCGCGGACGTAGGCGTTGGCAAGTTCAAGATCCTCACCAACAACCCCCGCAAAATGGTGGGGCTCAAAGGCTATGGTCTCGAGATCACCGAACAGCTGCCTCTTGAAATCGAGCCAAACCCAGAGAACCTGGACTATCTGACTACGAAGAAGCGCCGGATGGGGCATCTCCTTGAATTCCCGGAAGTGGAATCTGAGGCATCAGACAGCTAGATGTCAGTAACTGAAGTTCAGGGCCACCACGATGGCTCAAGCCTGCGCATCGGTATCGCCACAGCGCGATTCAACGAGTTCGTGACCGAGCAGCTTTTGGATGGCACTCTCACGCGCTTGCGAGAGCTTGGCGTGAAAGATGAGAACGTTGTTGTTGCGCGTGTGCCGGGCTCATTTGAGCTAGCCACAGCGGCACGACAGATGGCATCAACCAATGGCAACGATATGGACGCCGTCATATGCCTGGGCGTGGTGATCAATGGAGAGACTGCTCATTTTGAACACGTAGCTGCGGGCGCAACATCCGGAGTTTCAGCCGTGCAGGCTGAAACCGGCAAACCAGTTATCTTTGGCGTTCTCACCACGTACACGACTGATCAGGCGGTGGACCGCGCCGACCCGGGTCGACAGAACGTAGGCGGCGAGTACGCCGAAGCAGCCGTTGAGATGGCGAACTTGCGCAGGACGCTGGCTGACCTTTAGAGGTGCCTGCCGCACGGGCACTTTGAGCAGCCGTGTGGTCGAATTCACACCAGCGCGCGGCCCCACTATGTCAACGTTCAGATAAGTCAACGCGTTGTGCACGCCGCCCCACCACTTGACGTCTATAGGAGCATCTGTGACCTTTTCTTGGCATTTCGGCCTCCCTTCATGAGAGCCCAGTTTCCAACTTTCAACTGGACTCGTTTGAGGGGGGCAGGTCATTTGATCGTGACACTGAGGGCGCGTCAAACTGCTCTGGTGGATGCCTTGGGGCATGGCCGCCGCTGCTAACTGAGTACGCTCCGGTAGGACTCGAGGGTGTGGAAGCTACGATCGGCACGATTACTCGTGACGATGGCACGCTCCAGGTCACAGTAAACGACTTCCCGGCTTACTACTACCGCGATGACGCGGCTGATGGAGACACCATTGGTCACGGTCGTGGCAGTGTCTGGTGGGTGTTCAATGCTGATGGCTCGCCACAACGGCCTGCGAAGGTTGGGCTTGCTGAAAACGCGGAGATCGGCAACATTCTTGTCGATGGGGCTGGGCTGATGCTCTACCTGTTCGACAACGATGAGACAGGCGTATCCAACTGTTCAGGCGGGTGTCTGACCAACTGGCCGCCACTCCTCACGGAGTACATGCCTGTTGCCCTAGAGGGTGTCGATGTTGAGCTTGATTACATTGAGCAAGACGATGGCACAAAGCAGGTCACGGTCAACGGGATGCCCGCCTACTACTGGGTTGGCGATGCAGCGCCGGGCGACACCGCGGGCCAGGCTCGTGGCGATGTCTGGTGGGTGATGGATTCCGCAAGGACAGGTGTAAGAGGCTAGAGCTAGCTGAACATCGTTCCCGAGTATCGATTCCCGTCATGGAATCAGTGAAAAATGTGGGGATCCCGAGCAATCGGGATCCCCACATTTATTTGCTGGTCGCTAGTGGAGCCGACCGGGGGCAAACACGGCCGGCTCAGCGGCATCGTCAGCGCGCGACCACGGCTGACGACGACTAAATAGGTTTTCAGCTTGCGGTGATTACGCCGCTACGGGATCCAGTCCAGGGTGCTCACAGACACGCTGTGCCGGGTTGCCGCCGGACTTGATCGCCCAGTCCGTCCGAATCTCCACTTCGCCTTCATTCCAGGGCTTGGTGATGAAGTCGAATGCACCCAAAACCCGAGCTCGTTCACGGCTGGCCAGTTCGCCTTTGCCGGAGAGCATGAGTATGGGAATTTCCTGGGTGGCTGGCTGCTCCCGGAGGTCTTTCAGGACGGAAAATCCGTCTCGACCGGGCATCGTGATGTCCAGAAGCACGGCGTCGGGCTGAGAGATAAGAGCCTTTCCAAAGGCTTCTTCGCCTGTTGCGGCCTCGCATACTGAGTATCCGGCATCTTCCAGGCTGAGGCTAAGCGCCATCCTGATGTCTGCGTCATCGTCCACGATGAGTACTTTTGCCATGGTGTACCCCATTGCTTTTATTACCTACCTACCATTGCACCGGGGTCCTCCTGCTGAAGATCGCCTGCCACAATCATTCTGCTCCGGCGGCGTCTCCGTGATGAAGAGCGCAACCCAAGTGTGCCCGTGGAGGCCGAAGCTTCTCAGTTCCAACGGGTTCGCCAGATCAATCACGTGGCTCACACCCGATGGGTAGTGACCACCAGACGCCCAGCGCGAAACTGCGCGAATCGTTCTGCCAGCCAGGATTCCAGGCGGTTCGAACGAACGCAGTGCGATCCTGAGGCCTTCTTCCGATGGACACATTGCACGAGGTCCCGGCCATAACTCCCGCCTCCCTGCTAACCTAGCGAATCGTGCGCCACTGTTCTCGGCGTGCAGATGTGAGTGGTCTAGAAACAGGCAGGTCAATTGAAACTTCACGAGTATCAGGCAAGGGATATCCTGGCGCGATTTGGCGTTCCGGTTCCCAGTGCAACCTATGTTGAAACGCCGGAAGAGGCGCGCTCAGTTGCCGAGTCATTTGGCGGCAAAGCGGTGGTCAAAGCGCAGGTTCACGCAGGCGGGCGCGGGCTCGCGGGCGGGGTCAAGCTGGTAAGCAGTGCGGATGAAGCTGCAGACGTAGCAAGGTCGCTAATAGGCACCAAACTTGTAACGCACCAGACAGGGCCGGGAGGTGCGCCTATCAATGGCGTGCTGGTGGCAGAACTTACCGATATCAAAACTGAGCTCTACATCAGCATTGTGGTTGATGCAGAGATGCGCACCCCTGTGATCATGGCCAGCCAGGCAGGTGGCATGGACATTGAAACGGTTGCAGAAGAAACCCCTGAGAAACTGATCCGGATGGCAACCGACCCGGTTCACGGCCTGTGGCCTTACCAGGCACGTGACATTGCTATTGCTCTGGGGATCCCACCGAAGTCGGTTCGATCGGCCTCGGCCCTAATCATGAACCTGTTCAAGGTCTTCACTGAGACCGATGCAACGCTGATTGAGATCAATCCACTTGTGGTGACTGGCGACGATCAGGTTGTGGCGCTGGACTCGAAAATAGATATCGAAGACGACGCCCTGTTCCGGCATCCCGATCTTGCGAAGCTGGCTGATCCAGCGCAGGATGGTGAGCTTGAACGGCGGGCGAATGACGCTGGTCTGGCGTACGTAAAACTGGACGATGGCAGCGTTGGCTGCATGGTGAACGGTGCAGGGCTGGCGATGGCCACGATGGACATTACGCTCCGAGCGGGCACGAACCCGGCGAACTTCCTGGACGTTGGCGGTGGAGCGCAGGAAGACAAGATCGCAGAGGCGTTCGACATCATCGTTTCTGACCCTGATGTGAAAGCCGTTCTAGTGAACATATTCGGCGGGATCCTCCGCTGCGACATTGCGGCCAGAGGAGTTGTGCAGGGCGCAACCGAGAGCGGTTCATCGGTCCCGATAGTTGCGGTGATGCGAGGTACAAATGCAAAGGAAGGCCTGGAAATCCTGAAGACCTCAGATTTGAATGTGACGTTTGCCGACGCCCTCTCAGAAGCTGCACCGACTATCGCCAGAGTAATGGCGGAGGCAAACTAATGAGCGTTCTAGTCGATGGCAACACACGATTGCTGGTTCAGGGCCTTGGCCGAGAAGGCAGCTACCACGCCGACGCTTGTCGGACGTACGGCACCAACATGGTCGCAGGCGTGCATCCCAACCGCTCCGGCATGAAGTTTGAGGACGCTGTTCCTATCTTTGAGACCGTGAAAGATGCAGTCGCGGAGACGCAGGCCAACGTGGGACTCATCTTCGTCCCTGCACCAAGCGCGGCAGACGCGATTATCGAGCAGATTGATGCGGGTATTCCGCTGGTTATCTGCATTTCAGAAGGCGTACCAGTCCAGGACATGGTCAAGGTACGAGCCTACATCGAGGGCAGCGGTTCACGCCTTATTGGCCCCAACTGCCCCGGCCTGATCACTCCCGGCACGAAGACGAAAGTCGGCATCATGCCGGGAGCTATTCACAAGCACGGCAAGGTAGGCGTAGTGTCTCGTTCCGGAACGCTGACCTACGAGGCAGTCGACCAGTTGAGTTCACGCGGCATTGGACAGTCGTCCGTAGTGGGCATCGGCGGAGACCCGATCAACGGCACAACGTTCGTGGACGTTCTGGAGCTGTTTGCCGCCGATGATGACACTGAGGCGGTGGTGCTTCTAGGCGAGATTGGCGGAACGCGCGAGCAGGAAGCTGCGGAGTTCATCGCCGACAAGTTGGGTAAACCGGTTGTGGCGACGATAGTTGGGCAATCAGCGCCTCCCGGCCGCCGCATGGGCCACGCTGGAGCGATCGTCACAGGACCATCAGCGCTAGCGTCCAACAAGATTGCAGCGCTGCGTGAGGCAGGCGCGCACATCGCTGAGACCCCAGCCGATATTGGCGAGGTAATGGCAGGCGTGTTGGCGGGGTAGTTTTCGTCACATCCTCTCTCCCTCTGAGAGAGGAAGAAAGTCACCCGCCGAGCAATCCAGCCAAATCGGCAATCGCCTTGACCTCAGCGTCGGGGCGTTCTGGTTGTGAGGTTGGTTCGATTGAATGAGTGAATCCCTGGCGTACGCGAATCGTCTTCATGCCGAGAGTCTTCGCTGGGATGATGTCGTTCCCGGTACGGTCGCCGATCATAGCCGTCTGTTTGGGTGGGCAGCCGCTTAGCAGCAGTGCACGGCGAAAGATTTCCGGGTTGGGTTTGCTGAGGCCGATGTCGCCTGATCCCAGAACAATGTCAAAGTATTGGTCTATGCCCAGCACTCGGAGTCGTTCGACCATCCCCGGATCTTGATTGGCGATGATTCCCGCGCTGTAGTGCCTTGCTAGCGCAGATACCGTCTCAAGCGCATGCGGGTACGGAACTTCAAGTGAGCGATCAAACGATGTTTTACTGCGCGCGACGTCGGCGTCGCTCTCAGTGAGTCCCAGCTTCATGACGGCGTGTTCGAGCATGCGATTCAGTGCCCATGAGAACGCATCTTCGTATGCTGCTGCCCACTCGTCAGATGTAATCGAAACGCCCAGATCGGCCATCGCATTTACGACTTGTAGTCCGCGGGCCTCATGCGCCGCCGTCTCGTCCATGAGCGTGGAGCCGACGTCGAAGAAGAGCCAGCGGACATCTTTGAATATTTGATTCACCGTTGGATGCCTTTCGTTGGTGGAGAGGAAAACAGCTACTGGCTCAGCGGCTCAAAGAACGTGAGGTCTGCTCCGAAGTCTTCCATAGCTTCCACTGCATCACCCCGCATGCAAACGGGAATCTGGCGGGTGCGGTGCTTCAGCACGACCTCCGATGGCTCCAATGCGAACGTAATGCGCAGTTCTTGCCCCACAGGCATCGCAGAAAAGAGCAGATAGCCGCCTGATTGGAGGCCGTGCGTCTCCAATCCCGCCAGAGTGGCCCGCACTTGTGTCGCCCACGCCGGAATGCGAACTCGCAGTGGACCCGGTGACTTCGTTGTGATCGCGAGTGCATCATGCGTATACGGCGAACGAACTGCGATCGCGTCTGTTTCGTGGTCGAAGAGCAGGTTCACTGAGTGGCCGGTGGCGTCGACACGAGTCGCCTCGCGATAGACCTCACACAGTGTGCCCACGGTGCCACCAACTATGTCCATGTTGAAGCTCACCACTGGCGCCGACTGATCCGGGTACTTGGGGTCGTCGCCGGCGTCTACGGGTTGGTGGCCGTAGGGTGCGGGGAAGCCGAACGCACCGAGGTGGCGATTTGCTACGTCCCTCAGGCCATCTTCGTTGTTCGGATTGGGTGGGTCTTGGATGAATGAGATGTCGCGGAGTTGCGATGGCAGCAGATGGCCACGCAGGATCCGCTCGACGTCCTGGTAGGCATCCACGTGGCCCCAGCGTCCAAGTATCAATGCCGTTTCAACGATATCGCCCGTGTTGTTGACCTCGCCGCGGTCCGGGTTGCCGTCGGGTGCGTTGTTCTCGATCACCCAGCCCAGTTCGTCCCTTATCGCCCACAGGCCGTTGTCGTAAAACGCCTTTACGCGGGCCATCAACGGCGCGTCGGTGGTCAGATCGGCCAGTTGTACCAGCCCGGACATCACGCACGTTGTGGAGTGCGTGTGGGTGCCGAAGACCTCAATGTTGTACTGACCTTCGGCCGTAAACCAGCCATCGACGACTTTGTCCTTCAGCAAAAGCGCAAGCTCTAGCGCTCGACCGTGCCCCGTAGTTCGGAAGTACTTCACGAGCGGGCCAATCGCCCTTGCCAGACCAACGATGAACGACTGCTCTTGGTAGACGATGATGCCGTACTTGAGGCGCAGTTCCTCGGCGTTCCAATCTTGCTTAGGATCCCAGTACTCAAAGATAGTTTCGATACTTGCTTCGGCTATCTCACGTGCTTTCGCTGAGTCTCGGTAAGCGACGAGGACGTAGAGCGCATGGAAGCCTTCCCGGACGTTGTGGGGAGAGAAGTTCACCAACTCACCACCGAGTTCGGCTCGATTGAGTGGCAGTGGCACGGGGCCACCGTATGAGTAGAAGGCGGCGTTCGCATGTTTCTCGACTGCTGCCTCATCGAGCGTGATGCCGATGGCGTTTTCGGCGTTCAACAGTGCGTTGAGGTGGCGGCCGGGGACGTGTGATTCCGAGTGTCTGGGGCTAAAACTCAGGCTTGCATCGGGACGCACACGGGAGCCGAAGAACGGGATGTTGTCGTCATCAGCGTTGAAAACGCTGGACATTGTGCGACAGCCAAGACTAATGGCATCTGAAAGGTCAGTTGTGTTGACGTTCTGAACTTTTATCTTTTTTCACCCTTCACGAACGATAAGATTCTCCGACATCATACTGGCCCGCGTGGGGTGGTATTACGCCTGCCGATGTCGGTGATTTGTCCCTTCGCCCCCCGGGAGAAGGCTAGGATGAGGGGGCTGCTGGGGCTATTGATACGCAGCGAATCCCGCAACAGCCCCCTCACCTCAATCCTCTCCCGGCGGACGAGGAGGCAAATCAATACAGCAGCAGCGCTGACAGTTGGCGGATGTCTGTAATCTCAGCATCTGCGATCTCATCCGGGTTGGACGGTTCGTCATCGGCGTATATGCCCTGGCGGGCTCGTATCGTGAGCATGCCGACCTGCTTCGCACCGGCGATGTCTTTGTCGAGGCGATCGCCGACCATAACCGCGTGACCAGCAGTGCAGTCTGCGAGTTTTAGAGAACCCTCAAAAATCATTGGGTGTGGCTTTGAGTATCCAAATTCCAGTGATCCAACAATGACGCCAAAGAAGTGATCGATATCCTCTAGCTCAAGGGTACGAGCGATGTTTCGTCCGTTGGAAATCACTCCTAGCCCGTACTTTTCGCCCAGCGCCGACAGGACTTCAGATACGCCTTCATATGGAGTCTGCGCGAGCAGTGCGGGAGCCGTTTCAGTGGAAGTTGTTGCTTCACCGGTCAACTCGGCGGGAACGCCCTGCTCTCCCAGTGCTTGCGGCAAGCGAACTGCGGTGTCCTGTCGTTCGAGCACAAGCAGCCGCTCATAGAGGATTGTCTCGTCAATATTGACGGACTTATCGGCCAGGAACGAAGTCGCTGTTTTAGCGATCTGGCGATAGATCTCAAACTCGTCTTTGAGCACACCCCCCCAGTCGAAGGAGACCCACTTCACGTCGGCGAACTGCGGGTCCATGTCAGTCGAAGAAGAGCAGGTAGATGACGTTGAGGCCTATTGCGCCGTAGATACCGGCGGCGATGTCGTCGAAGACCACGCCGAAGCCGTTGTGGATTGCGTCAAGGCGGTTGGCGGGCCATGGTTTGAGGATGTCGAGGACTCTGAAGATGAAGAATCCGGCGAGAAGCCACTGCCACTCGTTGGGCAGGAACGCCACGGTGACGTAGACGCCCGCCCACTCGTCGATTACGACGCGTTTGGGGTCTTCATCGCCGGGTCGGCTGAGGATGGATGCGGCGGGAATGCCGATGGCGATGGTGATCGCGAGGAGTACCCAGAAACCCACGGTGTCGCCATCGAAGCCCAGCAGGAAGTAGACGATCAGTGCGGCGGCGCTACCCCATGTGGCGGGAGCGATTGGGCCGAGGCCCGAGCCGAATCCGGTGCCGACAATCTCACCGAACCAGTCCTTCGCGGATTCTGGCTTCGGTGGGATGTTAATCAAGCCGGGCATTTAGTTCTCATGCCTGCAGGTATGGCTTCACCCAATCGAGGCCCTCTTCTGTGTGGCCGATGGGGTGGTACTCAGCGCCAACCCAGCCGGCGTAACCGATCTTGTCGAGGTAGTTGAAGATGAACGGGTAGTTGATCTCGCCGGTGCCGGGTTCGTGGCGGCCGGGTGTGTCGGCGATCTGGATGTGACTGATGATGTCCAGATTGGCTTCGATGTGCGGAGCGAGGTCACCTTCCATTATTTGCATGTGGTAAACGTCGTACTGAAGACCGAAATTCTCATGCCCGACGTCTATTACGGCTTTCGCTCCAGCTGTGGAGGTGTTGATGAAGAAGCCGGGCTGGTCACGGGTGTTGATTGGCTCTATTGCGAGCTTGGTGCCGATCTTTGCGAACAGCGGTGCTGCGTATTTGATGTTCTCCACGTACGCGCCCCACATGTCCTCGTCCGACACGCCTTCGACAGCCGGGCCAACGCCGCTATTGACGCACAGTACGCCCAGTCCTTTGGCGTACTCAATACCCATGTCCACGCGCTCCCTGAACACATCCTGGCGCGCAGGATTGATTGCGAGGTTCGCTGTACCGGAATCCGGATCCATGGTGGGCAGGTTGATGAGCACCTGCGTCAGGTTGTTCTTCTGGAGCCGCTCTACGATGTCTGGGATTGGCGTGTCGTAAGGCGACTGCCACTCCACGCCGGTGAAACCAGCGGCTGCGGCCCTGTCGAATCGATCGAGCGGCTCGTACTCCGTGTACATGAACTGGATGTTGGCTTCGAATTTCGGCATTTCAGTCTCGTTTTCCTTCGGTAGCGGCGGGTCTGTGACCCGCTCTTCGCAAGCGGTAATGGTGCAGACTGTAGACGTATGTAATTGCTATCTCAATTTCAAGTGATTGTTTGATGTGCCACGGGGAGAGCGGGTCTTAGACCCGCCGCTACCGTTAGTCGCAATTCTAGAGGTACTTCTTGGTCCAGCCGAGGCCAGCGACGGTGTCGCCTGCGGGTGCGTACTCGCAACCAACCCAGCCATCGTAGCCAATCTGGTCGATGTACGGCAGCAGGAAGTCGTAGTTGAGCTCGCCTGTTCCGGGCTCGTGGCGTCCGGGGTTATCGGCGAGTTGGAGGTGCCCGATGCTGTCGAGGTTCGTCTCCATGGCGATGGCGACGTCACCTTCCATGATCTGCATGTGGTAAATGTCGTACTGCAACTTCACGTTGTCCCGGCCGACCATGTCGATCACCTGCAGGGCGTGGTTGGTGCGGTGTACGAAGAAGCCGGGGATGTCGCGAGTGTTGATCGCCTCCACCATCACCGTTGCGCCAACTTTGGCGGCAGCGTCTGCTGCGAACTGAAGGTTGGAGATCAAGGTGTCACTCAGGTCGATGGGGTTGACGTGGTCAGGCACTTTGCCAGCCAGCGCGGTAATGCGGGTGCAGCCCAGCGCCTGTGCGTACTCGACTGCCGACCCGACGCCGTCCTGGAATTCCGAGACGCGATCAGGGTGAATCGTGATGCCGCGCTCGCCTGTGCCCCAATCGCCAGCGGGGAAGTCAAAGAGCACCTGCTCAAGGCCATTGGCATCGAGTGCTTCTTTGATCTCGCCAGCATCGTTGTCGTACGGGAAGAGATATTCGACGCCTTTGAATCCCGCGTTTGCGGCGGCGGCGAAGCGGTCCATCATGTCCACTTCGTTGAACATCATTGAAAGGTTGGCGGCGAGTTTCGGCATTGTGTGTCCTGCAGACTGTCTTGTGATTGCGAACGGGAATCGTACGGCCTAAAGGATGAGTAGGACAACCGCGGCTACAATCAATCCATCATGTGTGGCCGGTATACGCTCTCCAATCCGCAGGGTTCGTTTAGCGAAACTCCTGAGATAGATGCACGTTTTCTGGCGGAGTTTGTTGAGACGGGGTGGGTGACGGCCCGATACAACATTGCGCCTACTCAAGACGTGCCAGTGATCACGAATGAAGGTGCTCGGCGCATCGAGCGGATGCGGTGGGGGCTGGTGCCGTCCTGGGGGAAGGACGTGAAGATTGATAATCGCATGATCAACGCTAGAGGCGAGACGGTGGCGGAGAAGCCTGCGTTCCGAACGAGTTTCAAGCGTAAACGCTGCCTCATTCCGGCGTCTGGCTTCTATGAGTGGAAGCGGGAGGGCAAGGCGAAGACGCCGATGCACATTCGCCTCCACGGCGGCGGCTTCTACGCGATGGCGGGGCTCTACGACCGGTGGGAAAGTCCGGAAGGCGAAACGATTAGCTCCTGCACGATTATCACTACATCAGCCAATGAGTTGATGGCGCCTATTCACGATCGCATGCCGGTGATCCTACCGGAAGAGGCGGAGGCGGCGTGGCTCAACCTTGAGAATGATGATGCTGAGACGCTGCTGCCGATGATTCGGCCGTTTCCGGCGGGTTCATTGGAGGCGTTTGAGGTGTCCAGCATGGTGAACGCCGCGAAGAACCAGGGTGCTGAGTTGATTGATCCGGTTGAGAGTGGCCGCCTACCAGGCTTTTAGTCCCTGCCGCACGGGCACATTGAGCAGCCGGTTTGCGCTCCTTCGCATGCCCATCCTGAGCGGAGGTGGTTTTGGGCCGAAGTCGAAGGATCTATGAGCGTTGTCACGGAGCAATGTGGCGGTCCACGGTATCACCTGGGGTCACCGTTTGTTCGCCCACGAGACGCGAAGGCTCAATTGATCACCCGCTCCGGTCGTGACATTTGAGATCATTCGATTCCGCTATCGCTTCACTCAGGATGAGGCTCGGCGAAGGATCTCATCCTCGTGGGCAAAAAAATGCGGCGTGAGGCCGACGCCACGCATCGGCGATTCGACCGCTTCACTCAACGAGTCGGCACGCCCTATCGCGGGTGGTGGTTCTTCGGTAGACCACGGAACAATCGCACGGGCGCGAGATAGCAAATCACTACGCCCCCAGCAACGCGTCCTCGGCAGCATAACCGACTGCCATCTCCTCATCAGACGGAAAGTTCTCAGCCGGCGGGGGATTGCTCCGCTGCCACTCAATCGTCTGTTGCAGGGCCTCAGACCTCGCAACTACCTCTTCGTACCCTAGTTCCTCTCGAATCCGGCTGGTATCCACGATCCAGTCTTGACCGACGTCGTACTTCTGGAGCAGATGCGCCGGAGCATCGTCCGTTGGCACAACCACAGCTCGCCCATCCCAACCGGCAGCCTCACCAATCGTCCGCACCCACTCCAACTCCGTGAACGCATCAGCCTCAGCAACGTTGTAAATCCGTCCAGCAGCGCTTTCATTCATCACGGCGAGAACTATCGAAAGCGAAACATTCTCCGTGAATCCGCGCGATGCCATTCGTCTCGCATGGACTTCTTCTAGCGCGATAACCGGACGAGCAGCATCCATCCGACGCAGGTAGCCGAAGATGCGATGCTGCTGGTCCCCCAGCCCGTACACCATCGGCCATCGCAGGATGGTTCCCGGCAGATCGGCATCCCCCAGGAAAACTCGTTCCGCCAGGATCTTTTCCACCCACGGAGCATCGACGTAAAACCGCTCGCGCAGCTGTGATTCCTCGGTTAGCGGAACGGGTTGGGGAGGACCGGTCTCAACGCGGTGCATCACCCCGTAAGCCCGATACACGTCAATGCTGCTGATACCAACCACCCGCGATGCAAAGCCCTTGAACGTCTGCATGGCCGCCCCTGCATCCTCGCCCGATGCCGGAGACATGTGAACGACAACATCGGGCTTCAACCCGCGCAGTTCATCAACGACACCACTCAAAAGCTGATCGCCACGATTAAACGTGAGGCCTGAATAATGCACGTGGTGAACCGATGATGGTAGGTCAGGCTCAGTTACACCGCGATGAGCAACCGTAACGTCATGCCCCAGCCCGGCCAGCTTCCGAACGGCATGAGAGCCCACAAATCCCATTCCACCCAGAAAAAGAACTCTCATGCCTCAACCTTAATTGGTGCAGGCCAAAGTTATTAGCATCGGATGTCATGCGGCAATCGGGTACCAGCCTGAGGCTACGGCCTTAATTGCGGTCCGGAATTTCCAGAAGCCAAATTGGAGGCTCAGGCGCAACGAGAGCGGCGAGCCGGCAGCGAAGAAATCATGGCGGAGGGAGTGGGATCCGAACCCACGTTACCCTTGCGGGTAAACCGGTTTTCAAGTCTGCTTCCGAGTGTAGTTTTGGGTACCAAATAGTGCCGTCAGTTCAGGTTTGCTTCGAGATTCAGAGGCCCTCATAACTTCAAGTGCCATTCTCTTAGGTTGAATGATTTCTACTTTGTGACACCTTTGTGACCAGGGCGATAATGTCTATCAAGCCTGGTTGTAAATCAATCTCCAATGATATGAAAGGTCAATGTCTGATGTTGAGTTTGCGGGAATCATTGAGTTCGCTGACACCATAGCACCGCGAGGCATTGAATTGGTTTTCGGCACGTCGCGAACGTATTGTCGGCTGGCCGCAGCCGATGACCAACGGCACTCTGTTGGTTACAAAGGCCAAGCGCATCTACAAACCAAGATGGTCCGAACACGCGCTAAGTGTCAGGAGACAACTGAAATCGAAATACCCTGACTCGCCTGTCGAATATCGTGCGGATGGGACTTGGAGATTCTTTTACTTTCAAGAAAACCTCAGCCTGGAAGATGGCGATGCGGAGTTTACGAATTTGGGAATGATTTCTGCCATGAACTTGGGCGTCCCGATAGGCGTGCTCCAGCAAATCTCTGGGAAGCCTTCATCTCGTTACAAGGTCCTCGGGCTAGCGGTGGTCGCTGGATATGACTCAGGATTCTTTGTGCTAGAGGGTTTTTCTGAGGAAGGTTTCGCACACAATAACAAGATCCGATCGACATATGCTGCTCAAACTAAGGCGCACGAAGTACGGGAGTACCCGGAGTCCATTCCCTCCCCCAAACATCCTGTCGGCCGGAGGATGGCCATGCGGCTCGCTGTGGTGAGGCAAGGCCAGCCAAAGTTTCGCTCAGAACTATTGAGAGCTTATGGAGGGTGTTGCGCTGTCACGGGATGTGATGTCCCTGAGGCACTGGAGGCAGCTCACATCGATCCTTACGAAGGGCCGATGTCAAACACTTTAAGCAACGGCGTCCTCCTAAGATCCGATGTACATTCACTCTTCGACCTAGGTTTGCTGGGAATCAATCCAGACAACAATACTGTCGTCGTCGCACCCGAAATAAAAATGACGGCTACGGGAAATATTCGAGCGCAAAGATCTTGGTGCCAGAGGCGACCGAAGACAGGCCGGAAAGTGAAAAATTAAATTCTCATCTTCGCGACTTTGACCTTCTTAACTTGCCTGACTAGATCTCATTGCACCGTCAGAAGCGGACAAGATCGTCCTGCGGAAAACCGACCCATAGAGATCAAGCTAACTCTGATCCGAGTTGGACGAACCAAGTGAAGTCGAATGTAGAAGCTTCTCAACCACTCCTCGTGCGACATCGTTCGATTGAGCCTCAGAAGTTATTTCAAACTCGTAAGACACTGAACGCACCATCGACGGCAGCCGTTCGTTTTTGAAGCTGTCGATCGTCAGCAAATCAAGGTTGCTGACGGCAAATAGTCTTCCGGGGAGAGCCGGGTTCGGGATAATGCCGGGACCAGATTGGTAAATTTCCGAATGGTCGGGATCATAGTTTGAGGCACCGAGCAATTGACGAAATACAGATTCGGCTGCCGAATCGGCAGAACCATCAGAATGTACTAACTGTCGTTCGATTTCCTCGACATAGGTTGGCAGCGTTCTTTGAGATGTCGGTTCTGATTTCACACCGACGGAGTAGAGATAGAGTTCCTCACCTGTGTCCAGAACTCCAAGCTGATCTATGGTCGCCGCGTGGTGAACTCGTGAGTTCAAACCGGTGGTCTTAACTTCAATGGCGATTCCGGAGCCAGCAAAATCCCTTTTCCCACCTTTCGGCCCCCACCATTTTTCGAGCGCCGCCATCGGTGAAAGGTTCGTTGCACGACTTTGCACGAGAAGTCTGTTCAGCGGTTCTGTCAGAACTCAGGGCACAAGCCCAAATCCTTCATCGATTCCGCTTTTTTGAAGGTTGTCATTGAGTTCAATTTGTCGATAATGCGGGCCTCATTCAAGGTGGTTTTTCAAGTCGTGCCCTGAGTTCTGACAGAACCGGCCAGCTCGAGTCGGTCTCGTACAGGTGCTCCCCGAAAAGCTAACCAGAGTCGAAGCATAACATCGAGGCCACGGCGACGCTAATCGTATTGACGCCACTGTTGCTGGCCTGGTAAGTCGCAACCTTCTGACCGGAATGCTGTTCGACCGATACATGGTCAGCCAGCCAAATTGAATGCGGACGCGAATTTACGCCTGAGCAGAGCGAATTCCGCTGGCCGTTTTACTCTCAACTGGAGGCAGGCTCTTGCTCACAGGAGGCTCCATGCCATAGAAAAGTGGATTAGCGAACGCAAGTCGCTTGGCCATGACTTCAATGGCAGTTTCGTTATTGTCGATTAGCACACAGTCTCTGCCATTCCGATACGCAGCCTCGCCAAAACTGCCACTGCCAGCAAAGTAATCCAATAGCCAGTCTCCTGGATTGCTGTGAACATTTACTATCCGATTGAGCACTCCCAGCGGCTTTTGCGTGGGATATCCAGTCTTCTCTTTGCCAGTGGGGCTCACGATTGTGTGCCACCAGGTATCCGTTGGAGTTTTGCCTCTCGCAGCATTTTCGGGCCCCACTAGCTTGGGAGCCAGGTAACGAATTCGATCAATAGCCTCATATCGGAACGTATAGTTCTTGGGATCTTTGGCATACCAGAGGATGTTGTCATGCTTTGCTGACCACTTTTTCTTACTCCTCCCCCCGTAGTCATAATGCCAAATGATCTCGTTGATAAAACTTGCTCGCCCAAATATCTCATCGCAAAGTACTTTGGCGTAGTGAATCTCGCGGGAATCAAGAATGCAGCATGAAACTTCCGGTTGAGGCTAAGAGTCGGTGTGTTTCCTCGATCCTGGGTCGGAGGAATCCAATGTAATCGTCATATCGATCATCAAACCCTTTTGTGCCCAACACGGTGGTCCGATATGTTTGGCCTTTGAACCCAACCCGATCCCCATCTTTATCCTTCACGGTTGAAATCTGAGTTCGGGTTTGTTTCTTCCCAGTGTTGAACGGTGGATCTACATATATGAGGTCAAATGACTCTGCTCCAAATCGACGTAATACCCGAAGGTTGTCGCGGAAGTAGATGTCGAGTTCCGGAGTTCGTTTTGCGAGACTATCCATAGAACCTATCCCCCTTATGGAGATGGACAGTTATGGTTATCGCCAGACCGCTCTTTTCCCTCCCTCGGGGAGAGGGGACAAGACGGAAAAGCCTAGACCGCCAACCACACTGACTTGCCGCCTTCATCTACTACTTTGCCCATGCTTTTGCCGCTTGGGAGGTGGCCGGAGCAGACGATCCAGTTTTCGGCCTGTGCTCGCTGCAATAGACCTTTGCGAGATGCCGTCGACTTGTCAGTATTCCAGTCGAATGTGGGACACCAGGTCTGTTCTGTTACCTGGGCTACGTTGTGGAACAGGTCTCCGGTGACGACTGCGGTTTCGCCGCCTGATTCGACCAGTACGCACTGGTGGCCGGGGGTGTGGCCGTGGGTTGGGTAGGTGGAGATTCCAGGGGCTAGTTCAACTACGTCGTCGACCAGGTCGAGATTTCCTGCGGCTTCAAGTGGGAGGACGTTGATGTCGAACATCTCGTTTTCGTTCTCGGGCTGAGTGTAGAAATCCCAGTCGTTTTTGGCGATGCGATAAGCAGCGTTCGGGAAGGTTGGCTTGCCGTCTGAGATGTTCCAGCCGATGTGGTCGCCGTGGCAGTGGGTGGTTACGACGATGTCGATATCGCCCGGTGCCAGTCCTGCTGCGGCAAGGTTGTCGAGCAACTCACCGTTACGGCCGGTGTGTTCGTGCGGGCCGAATCCCATGCCGGCGTCGATGAGGATCTTCGGGCCAGTGCCATCCGTGCGCCTGATCAGGTGGCCCCGCCACTGGGCATTCCATGAGCCAGTCTCATCGAGCGCAAACGATCGGTAGGGATCCCAGGCAGCGTCTGGAACGTCCGGATAGACCTGATGTGGCTTCCGAGTCGTGCCAGCGTGGTCGTCGATGATCGAGATTTCGTAGTCGCCTACTATGATTGATGTTGACATGGTTACCTCTTAATCCGATTTCTGGTTAGTCCAATTGCAGGTTGATTGAGGTCAAACGGCCTGATTACGGGGTGATATCCAGCGGGCCTTCCCACGTAATGTCACCGATTCCGCCTCGAAGGTGCGCCGTGTCGTTCAGCGAAACCGGGAACCAACCGGTAGGAGCGAACCTGAACCGTGAAATTGATGTGTTCGCGAGTGCAAAACGTCGAATAAATCGATCCTGAAACTCCAGAATATTGTGAAAAAGGCAGCGTAACGAAATACCGTGGGAGACGATGGCTATCCGCTTGCTGCCGTCGCCAACCAAGTCTGGGTTCGACAAAATCTTGTCTTCCAGCCAGACTGAGAACCGTCTCTCAACCGCTTTCTCGGACTCCCCGTCACCCGGAACAAACCATTTGCCAAGCTGCTCTCTCATGAGCCGCATTTCTGGCGTGTAGACCTCATCCCGCGGCACGCCACGGTAACTCGGGACCTGTAGTTCGATGATCTCATCCACCCGTGTGAACTCCACGTCGGGTGTGCCCAGTCCCTTGAGCATGCCCTGCGTGGTCTCCACTGCTCGCACTTGCGATGATGAGTAGATGGCATCAAACGTGATGCCGTCCTCTTTGAGTCGTTCGCCAAGTGCCACCGACTGTTGATGTCCTCGGTCCGTCATGGCCGCGTCCCAGTTCAGCCCGGCTGCAAGGCCAGCAACAACGTTTGATTGCGACTCCCCATGTCGGATGAAGTAGATATCCAGTTCAAAATCGTTTTCAGTTGTCACGTGCTGACGGCTCCTAAGTTCGCGGTGTCCGGATTGGCGATAGTGGGCTGGTGTGTATGGTGCGGACCACACATTATCGGAACGCGAAACGGCGGGCCAGTGTGGCCCGCCGTTTCTGGGTACTTATCTTGCCTAGGCTTCGTGAACGGTCTCAATGATGAGCTTGGTCACCACGTAGGGATCACAGTTCGCGTTTGGACGCCGATCTTCAATGTAGCCCTTCTGGTCTCTCTCAACCTGCCACGGGATCCGGACGGATGCACCGCGGTCAGATACACCAAAGCTGAAGCTATCGTACTTAGCAGTCTCGTGAGCACCGGTGAGTCGACTCTCTATGCCACTACCGTAGTTGGAAATGTGGAGGTCAGCTCTTCGGCCAAGGGCTTCTGCAGCGGCCACGTTGGGTGCGTAGGACTCGCGCATTGCCTTGGTGGAGAAGTTTGTGTGTGCGCCCGCGCCGTTCCAGTCGCCGGGAGCCGGCTTTGCGTCCAGGGTGGCGCTGATGCCATAGGATTCGCCAAGTCTGTACAGCAACCATCGGGCGATCCACAGGTGATCGGCAACCGCAGGGGCGGCAACAGGGCCGATCTGGAACTCCCACTGTCCTGGCATAACTTCGGCATTGATTCCGGCGAAGCCCAATCCGGCGTACAGGCAGGCGGTCATGTGCTCTTCGATTAGCGGTCGACCGAAGACTTCGTCTGCACCTACGCCACAGTAGTAACCGCCCTGAGGAGCCGGGAATCCAGATTCCGGGAAGCCGAGTGGTCGGGAACCCTTGAACAGGGTGTACTCCTGCTCAATTCCGAACCAGGTGTCCGAGTCGCCGTGCTTCTCTGCCATCGCGGCGCAGGCAACGCGGGTGTTGGTGGGATGGGGTGTCATGTCCACCAGGAGCGTTTCGCAGAGAACAAGCTTGTTGTCGCCCTTGCGAATGGGGTCAGGACATACGAATACCGGGTTCAGCACCACGTCTGAGTTGTCCCCCGTCGCTTGATTCGTGCTTGAACCGTCAAAGCCCCAGATGTCAGGCTCCTTGCCAATCGGAAGAATCTTCGTCTTGGATCGCAGCTTCGCTGTTGGCTCGGTTCCATCTATCCAGATGTACTCTGCCTGATACACGTCGCTCATCTCGCCTCCCGCGCATAGCGCCTTTGGTTATCTGATCGTTTGTGACTTCGTTAATGGACTACTGATGATTAAACACTGGTCGCCACCCCAGTGCGGCACCGGATGTTACAGCTTTGTTTCAACGCGCGCCCTTAATGCAGGACGAAGTTGGTCAGCTACCTAACTGGCCGCCCGGAACCGGTAACCAACATTACGTACGGTCTCAATAAAATGGTACCGAGCATCATTTGTCTTCGCCCGCACGCGCCTAACGTGAACATCAACCGTTCGGGTGCCACCAAAGTAGTCGTACTCCCACACTTCTCTCAGCAAAGCCTCACGGGAGAAGACACGGCCTGGATTCGATACTAGAACCCTCAGAAGCTCGTACTCCTTAAAGGTGAGATCGACGCGCTGGTTCGAAATAGTGACCTCATAACGCTCAATATCCATCGCCAGTTCACCATTAGTGATTCTGTTCGCGCTGATGGCACCGCCCAATCGCTGGATGGCTGCCTGAATGCGCGTTTCGATCTCTTCAGATGAACAAGGGTGGAACGCAAGCTCGTAGATGTTGCCGGAGATATCCAGATCAAATAGGCCTGGCGATGGCAAAACCACCACAGTCGGCAACGAGAGATCCCGAGTGACTACTGCTGCGGCCTTGAGGCTCTCATTCGGGCCGTTGGTGGCTACAATAAGGCCAATGTCTGCGTTGCCGGGCCTGTTCCATCCGGTGTCCGTCGAAGCCATTCGAGATATAAAAAAGGACGAGTTCAAACCCAGCAGTTCTTGTTCAAGCTGCGTTGAGTCTCCGGAAACTTCAAATAGTGCGATATTAGTCATCTGAGTAGAACGGTAGGGGGCGGCTTATCCGCCAGATAGTTCGCGGATGGCGACGGGTTGAGAGCTCAAATGCCCAAAATGATAGTAGCGAATTTATATTAATAACGAAACGCCCGCGCACGCGAGGCACCCTGAATATTACCTGATTGTGAAATCGCGCACATTGTCTGTCAAATGCTCCCCAGCAAGCGCAGCGCGAGCAAATGCGCGGCCTCTCACGATTGCGTGGCACAAGAGAGATACTGAATTGGCTATGAAATTCGTTGACTCTGATCATCCGCGCTGAGTATACTTATCGTTTGTCGCTAGTGGCAGAAAGTGTCCCGTTTGACATCCATAGTTTTTGCTTACAACGAGTCAATTAATGCCAACGATTAACCAACTGGTCCGCAAGTCCCGCAAAAAGAGCACAAAGAAGTCCAAGACTCCTGCGCTCGGGTTCGAATTTAACTCGCTCACCAACCGGTTAGTCAAAGGTTCTGGTGCTCCTCAGAAAAGAGGGGTATGTCTGCAGGTAAAGACGGTTACACCCAGGAAGCCGAACTCCGCTCTCCGTAAAGTCGCGCGTGTGCGCCTCACTAACGGCATGGAGGTCACGGCCTACATTGGTGGCGAAGGCCACAACCTGCAAGAGCACTCGGTTGTCCTTGTGCGTGGCGGCAGGGTTCGGGACCTTCCCGGAGTCCGATACCACGTTGTCCGCGGTGCGCTTGACACCTCTGGTGTTGAGGGCCGCAAGCAGGGTCGAAGTAAGTACGGAGCAATTCGCTCCTAAAGATTTGAACAATGCCCGGTCATAAGCATCGGGTTCCTTCCGCCAGTTTTTCCCGCAACGGCAACTTCTGGCGGGCGAAAATAAAAAGTGTTTCGAGAGAGCAAGAGAGTTATATAGATGGCACGTAGAAGAGCAGCAGGGCGACGGGTAATCCCCGCAGATCCGCGCTATGACAGTGTCCTTCTTACGCGCTTCATCAATAAGGTGATGCTGGGCGGCAAGAAGACCAAGGCACAGAAGGCCGTCTACGAAGCGCTTGAGGCTCTTGAGCAAGAAGTGAATCGCCCGGCAGTTGAAATATTTGAACAGGCCGTGCGAAACGCCACCCCCGCTCTGGAAGTGAAATCACGCCGGGTTGGTGGTGCTACATATCAGGTACCAACGGAAGTCCGACCGGACCGACGAACCGCCATGGCGCTTCGCTGGCTGGTTGCCGCTGCACGAGCGCGGGCCGGACGACCGATGCATCGCCGACTCTACGAAGAGTTACTTGAGGCATCACGTGGACAGGGATCGGCTGTCCGTAGACGAGAGGAATTGCACCGAATGGCTGAGGCCAACCGGGCGTTCGCTCACTACCGCTGGTAAGCAGCTACAAGTAAACAAACCAACCGATATTGAAGATACACAGGGGTGCTAGCGGCTCCGCCCAATCCAACGGGTAGAAGATAACAATGGCCACAGCTACGACAAAAACAATTCGCTCCGTTGCCAACATCCGAAACATCGGATTTATTGCGCACATTGACGCTGGCAAGACCACCGTCACAGAAAACGTCCTGTTCGTCACAGGTATGACCCACCGCGTCGGAAATATCGACGAGGGCAACACCGTGATGGACTTCATGGACATTGAGCGTGAGCGTGGCATCACCATTGGCTCAGCAGCCACGTCAACTGAGTGGCGGGACCATGACGTAAATATTATTGACACCCCTGGCCACGTTGACTTCACCGCCGAAGTTGAGCGCTCCCTGAGAGTCCTTGACGGCGGTGTTGTTGTTATTGACGCCGTTGCCGGTGTGCAGCCGCAGTCAGAGACTGTCTGGCGCCAGGCTGACAAGTACAGCGTGCCTCGTTGCGTGTTCATTAACAAGATGGACCGTGCCGGAGCTGACTTTTTCAAGGCTATTGAGTCCATCAAGGCCAGACTCCGCGGCAACCCTGTTGCTATTCAGATTCCAATTGGAGCTGAGGGTGAGTTCACTGGTGCCATTGACCTGGTAACTCGTAAGGCATACCGCTTTGAACCCGACGCCCCTCTCCCTGAGGAGGTGGATATTCCGGAAGGAATGGCGGACGACATAGAAGCTCATCGAGCGGCGATGGTCGAAAAGGTTGCCGAAGCTGACGATGACCTGATGATGAAGTTCATCGCAGATGAGGAAATCACAGAAGCAGAGTTGATGGACGGTATCCGCAATGGAACAATTGCTGGCAAGATCCAGCCAACCCTCTGTGGCAGCGCACTGCGCCGCATGGGCGTTTCTCCTATCCTTGACGCTATCGTCGACTATCTACCTTCCCCGTTTGACGTTCCAGCCGCTGAGGGCGTTGACCCCAAGACAGGCGAAAGCTTGGTCCGCCCGCCATCAGCTGATGAGCCTGCAGCCGCTATTGTTTTCAAGGTTGTCGCCGACCAGCACGTTGGCCGACTTGTCTACCTCCGTGTCTACTCCGGCAAGCTAATCAGCGGAGAGAACGTGTACAACCCTGGCCGGAGGCAGCGTGAGCGCCTGGGCCGACTTATGAGAATCCACGCCGAATCTCGTGAAGAGATCAAAGAGGCTGGCCCCGGCGAGATTGTTGCTGCCATTGGCCTCAAGAAGGCCTACACGGGCGACACAATCTGTGAACAGCAAAATCAGGTCATTCTTGAGTCCATCACGTTCCCGGAACCAGTGGTGTCCATGGCCGTAGAGCCCAAGACACGTGGTGACCAGGAGAAGATGGACACAGCGCTGGTTCGCCTGGCAGACGAAGACCCAACGTTCACCGTCCGCACGGATGAGGACAGCGGTCAGATTGTTATTGCCGGTATGGGTGAACTTCATCTTGACGTAACCGTTGACCGGATGCGTCGTGAGTTCAACGTTGAAGTCAACGTTGGTGAGCCCCGTGTTGCGTACAGAGAAACCATTTCACGAACTGCTGCTGCTGACGGACGATTTGTGCGTCAGACTGGTGGGCACGGTCAGTACGGAGACGTGAAGCTCCGTCTGGAGCCGATGCCATCTGGTGAAGGCATCCAGTTTGAGAGTGAAATCTCCGGTGCGGTACTTCCAAACGACTACCAGAAGGCTGCCGAAGCCGGATACAGAGAAGCAGTCGCAACTGGAATCCTTGCTGGATACGAGACTGTTGATATCAAAGCAACGCTCACGGGCGGAAGCTTCCATGAGGTCGACTCCTCCGAGATGGCCTTCAAGATTGCAGCGTCCATGGCCTTCAAGGCAGCGGCTGCAAAGGCATCACCAATCCTTCTGGAGCCGGTGATGAAGATTGAGGTTGTGACGCCTGCCGAGTTCCTTGGCGACTGTCTTGGCGACCTCAACTCACGTCGAGCGCAGATCCAGAGCATGGAAGGCGACGACAACTCACAGACGATCAAGGGTGCGATTCCTCTCTCAGAGACGTTCCGCTACGCCACTGATCTCCGATCAATCACAACCGGTCGAGCAGCCTTCTCGCTTGAATTCGATCACTACGCACCGGCCCCACGGTCGGTCATTGAAGGACTTAAAGGGTAGGAATGCCGGGCCAAAAGGTAAGAATAATTCTAAAGGCGTTTGATCACCGCGTGCTTGATCTTTCTGTAGGACAGATTGTGGAAGCAGCGGAGCGAACTGGCGCTGCTGTGGCTGGCCCTGTGCCAATGCCCACGAAGATCAAGCGGTTCTGCGTAATTCGCGGCCCCCACGTTGACAAGAGATCCCGAGAGCACTTTGAACTCAGGACTCACAAACGGCTCATCGACATCCTTGATCCAACATCAAAGACGATCGATTCGTTGACACGGCTGAACGTACCGGCTGGCGTTGACATTTCAATCAAACTCTAACGCTAGATAAACCTGACACCCTAGACACATAGAAGACATAGATAACGCAACGCAATGAGTATTGAAGGATTACTGGGACGAAAAGTAGGGATGACCACCCTCTACTGGGAAGACGGCCGCTCTGATGGCGTCACCCTGGTTGAGGTTGGCCCGTGCGTCGTTACCCAGATTCGTACCTCCGCTCGCGATGGCTATGAGGCCGTCCAGGTTGGTTTCGAACACAATAAGAACGTAAATAAGCCAAGCGCCGGCCACCTCGCCCGCTCTGGCGGCCGATACCGTCACCTGCAAGAGTTCTCCGTTGATGAGCTGGCCGACTACGAAGTTGGACAGTCATTTGGCGCAGGCGTATTCCAGGCTGGGGACGTTGTCTCCATCCAGGGTGTCTCAAAGGGTCGTGGATTCGCCGGTGGCGTGAAACGACACGGATTTGCTGGTGGTCCCAAGACTCACGGTCAGTCAGACCGTCACCGTGCGCCTGGTTCTATTGGTGCTGGTTCCTCCCCGGGTCGTGTCTGGAAAGGCACCCGCATGGCGGGCCACATGGGCGCTCGCAAGGTCACAAACCTTGGCCTCAAGATTGCGCTCGTGGATGAGGACAGAAATATCATCGCCGTAACGGGTTCCGTTCCCGGAGCAAAGAACGGCATTATTCGGATTGAGCTTCAGAAGCGCACAGACGCTGAAGTAAAGCCGGTACTCTTCGGTGTTCTTCCGATTCAGGAAGATGTCCCAGAAGTAGTTGAGGAAGTCGCGGCCGTTGAAGAGGTCGTTGACCAAATAGCTGAAGTGGCTGAAGAAGCGCCGGCAGAGGAAGCTCCAGCTGAGCCAGAAGCAGTAGAAGCTGCGGCAGAACCGGAAGCCGAGCCTGAGGCAGATGCCGAAGAGCCAGCTCCAGAAGCTGCTGCCGACGATGCTGTTGAAGAGTCAGCAGACTCTGAAGAAGAAGATAAAGAAGACGAAAAGAAGGAGACCACTTCCTGATGGAAGTACAGGTCAAGAACAACCAGGGCGGCGATGCCGGCACACTTGAAATTTCAGACTCCGTCTGGAACGTCAAGATGAACCAGCCCGTGCTGCACCAGGTCATCGTTGCTCAGCAGGCGAACAAACGCCAGGGCGGGCACGACACCAAAAACCGTAGCGATGTCATTTCATCCAACCGCAAGCTGCATGCCCAGAAGGGTGGAGGTCGCGCCCGTCTGGGTGATCGAAGCTCTCCATCTCAAGTAGGTGGCGCAGTGGCCCATGGGCCGCACCCTAAGAGCTACCGTCTTCGCATTCCAGTTAAGCTGCGACGACTCGCTCTCAAGATCGCTCTTTCACAGCAGCTGCGTAAGGGCAAGATTACGTTTATGGACAAGTTGTCCGTTGACAAGCCCAGCACCTCAGCACTGGCCAAGAGCCTCGATACACTCAGCGTGGATCAGCGCAGTCTGGTGATCACCAGCGGTGACAACAGCACTCTGGTTATGTCTGCTCGCAACCTGGACGGCATCAGCATTCAGTCGGCTGACTTGATCAACCCACTGGATATCTACGGCGCTCGCCAGATAATTTTCACCAAAGCTGCAGCAGAGCGCGTTGATGAAATTTGGGCAACCACAGGCAAGTCATCGACTGCCGCTGGTACGGGAGCTTAGAGGCCAAAAATGAATACCTGGAAAGTCCTACAGAGGCCCATCGTCACAGAGAAATCAACACTCCTCGGTGAGGTTGGTAAGTACGTATTTGAAGTCAACAAGAAGGCCACAAAGCCGCAGATCAAGCGCGCTGTGGAGGCATCCTTTAGCGTGACCGTAGTCAAAGTGAACACCAGCAAGATTCCTGGTAAGAGCAAACGCTACGGCCCGCGAATGACAACTACCCCGGCGTGGAAGAAAGCCGTGGTAACGCTCCGGGCGGGCGATACCATCCAGCTGTTTGAGGGAGCATAGCCGGCAATGCCACTAAAGACATATAAGCCAACTTCTCCAGGTATGCGTGGCACAATTCTTTCTGATTTCAAAGAGATCACGAAGAGCAAGCCTGAAAAGTCGCTTCTGCGACCTATCAAGAAGACTGGCGGACGAAACAACAATGGTCGGATAACCGTCCGACACCGCGGTGGCGGACACAAGCGCCGTTACCGAATTATTGATTTCAACCGTGATCGCGACGCAAGCGCCGTTGTAGAGTCGATTGAGTACGACCCGAACCGAACTGCTCGCATTGCCCTGATCACCTACGAAGATGGCACCAAGGCATACGTTGTTGCACCCGATGGCGTCCAGGTAGGCATGACAATTGGCCAGGTGGCTGAGAACGGTGTCACGGTTGGTAACTCATCCGAAGTAAAGGACCTACCAACAGGTACGTTTGTTCATAACATTGAACTAACGCCTGGTAGCGGTGCCAAAATGGTTCGCAGCGCCGGGACAGTTGCGCAGGTGATGGCTCACGAAGAGGGCTACACGCTGCTGAGGTTGCCATCTGGTGAAATGCGACTGGTGCTTGGCAAATGCCGGGCCACGGTTGGCCAGGTTGGAAACCCTGATCACAAAAACATCAAGCTGGGTAAAGCCGGTCGGAATCGCCATCGCGGCCGCCGACCGGGCGTACGTGGCTCCGCTATGCATCCCGGTGATCACCCGCATGGTGGTGGTGAAGGCCGTGCAGGCATTGGTATGCCTGGACCAAAAACTCCGTGGGGTAAGCCTGCACTTGGTCCAAGAACGCGGCACAAGAAGTCATCGGACAAGTTGATTGTCCGGAGACGATATAGCAAGTAAGTACCGGACCAGATTCAATAATCGGAATTATGTATGTCTAGATCAGTAAAAAAAGGCCCATTCATTCATCCAAAGCTGATGAAAAAGGTTGAGGCGGCTCAGCGAGCCAACTCACGATCCGTCATCAAGACGTGGTCGCGTGCGTCCACGATCATGCCGGACATGGTCGCTCTGACCATTGCCGTGCACGATGGCCGTCGGCACATTCCGGTGTTGATCTCAGAAAACATGGTTGGTCACAAGCTGGGTGAGTTTGCCCCTACTCGGACATTCCGAGGGCACTCTTCCAGAGGCGACCGCGCATCAGGCCCTCGATAGAGCCTGATTCGAACTACAGATACCCAATAGATTTTTAGAAGCGAACGATAAACGATGGCAGTTAGAGCAAGATCCAAAGGTTTGGGCATCTCTGCAAAGAAGATGCGCATTGTCTGCGACATGGTGCGTGGCAAAGACGTCGCGTCTGCGGTGAATATGCTGCGTTTTACGCAGTCACCGTCAGCTGGCATCGTTATCAAGGTCATCAATTCAGCGGTGGCCAACGCAGAAAACAACGATTTGATGAACCGTGACACTCTTCGAATTTCGAAGATCACGGTTGACGAAGGACCGACACTCAAGCGAATCCGCCCTAAGGCACGTGGCCGGGCCGGATCATTCAACAGGCCAAGCTGTCACCTCATTGTTGAGGTTGATGACGTAGCTGCCGACAGCAAAGGCGGGGAGTAGCAATTGGGCCAGAAAACCCATCCAATCGGATTCCGACTCGGAACAACGGTCCCCTGGCAGGCCCGGTGGTTCCCTAGTAGCGGTAAGGCATACGCCGCTCTAGCGATTGAGGATCAGAAGATCCGAACCATGATCTCCACCCGCTACGAAGATAGTGGAGGAATCTCAAAGACTGAGATTGAGAGAGGTCCGCAGGAACTTGTTATTTCAATCCACACTGCACGTCCCGGCATCGTAATTGGCCGAGGCGGCACACGAGTGGACGAACTACGTGGTGACCTTGAGAAGCTCACCGGCAAGCGCGCTCGCCTGAACATTCAGGAGATTCGCCAGCCGGAGCTCGATGCTTTCCTGGTTGCACGAAACGTTGCTGAACAGTTGGAACGACGAGTTGCCTTCCGCAGAGCAATGCGACAGTCCGTGACCCGCACCATGCAGGCCGGGGCTGAAGGCATCAAGATCCTCTGTAGTGGACGATTGGGTGGCGCCGAGATTGCCCGAGCCGAAAAGGCGATGGACGGTCGAGTACCACTCCACACACTTCGAGCAAACGTTGATTTCGCAATTGCTGAAGCCGCCACGACATTTGGTCGAATTGGCGTCAAGGCATGGATTTACACCGGTGACCTTTCAACAGGAAGCGCCGTTGTTGGTACTGCAATGCGACAGACTGACGCACCTTCTGATGAGTCTCGCCCACGGCGACGACGCTCAGGCGGTCGTCCAGCGGCTGGCGGCAGCGGCGGTGGCGGTGGTGGCGGCGGTTCACGATCTGGTGGACGAGGACGCTCCGGTGGCGGCGACAAGCCTGCTGCAGACGAGTCCAAAGTGCCAGCAGATGACGCAGCAGAAGCAAAGGCAGCCGAAGTAGAAGAGATCGCAGTGGTCGAAACGCCACCTGAGGTCGTAGAGGCCGCTCCAGAGGCAAAAGTAGAAGCAGCTCCTGAAGCTGAGACTCCAAAGGCCCCCGAAGCTGACGCCGCACCTGAAGAATCTTCGGACGAAAGTAAAGAATAGGCAATGCTTCAACCATCAAGATCCAAATGGCGAAAGCAGCAGCGTGGCAAACGCCGCGGTGCGCCAGTATCAGGCAGCAAGCTTAGCTACGGTGAGTTCGGGATCAAATCCCTTGATGCAGCATGGCTCTCAGCTCGCAGCATTGAAGCCGCAAGACGAGCGATCGTCCACTACGTGTCTCGTGGGGGCCAGATTTATATCCGCGTCTTCCCGGACAAACCCGTGTCTTCACGTCCTGCAGAAACCCGCATGGGTGGTGGCAAGGGCGCAGTTGACCGGTGGGTTGCAGTGGTCAAGCGCGGTCGCATGATCATTGAGATCAGCGGAGTTCCTGAAAACACTGCTCGTGAGGCCCTTGCTCGAGCAGCTCACAAGTTGCCATTTGCAACACAAATCATCTCCAGAGAAGATCAGTTTTAGTCACGGATATTATGGACATTAGCGAAGTAAGACAACTAGAAAACGATGAGCTGGGGGAGACCCTGGATGATCGTCAGCACTCGCTCATGAACCTGCGGTTCAGGGCGGCGACATTACAACTTACGGATTTCAGTGAAATCCGTAAGACACGGCGCGATATAGCGCGGATCAAAACTGTGATCAAAGAGCGCGAGATTGCGCGGAGGCTTGAAGCTTGACCACCAAAGAATCACTGGGCCGCAAACAGCGGGTCGGAACCGTGGTCGGCGACAAGATGGACAAGTCCATCGTCGTATCGTTCTCCTGGACGAGCCGGCACCGTATTTACGGCAAGGCACGCAGGCGCGCCACGAAGTTCCACGTTCACGATGAGAGCAACCAGGCGTCGATCGGCGACGTTGTCCGAATTGAAGAAACACGACCACTCTCCAAGACCAAGCGGTGGAGACTAATTGAGATCGTCAAGGCCGTAGACGTTGCTGAAGTTCAGCCCTCAGAGGTTGATCCTGAAGCCGGCGTCGTAGTTTCCGAAGGGTCGGGGGAGTAACCGACCGTGATCCAACACATGACACGACTCAAAGTTGCTGACAACTCAGGTGCACGAGAGATTCTCTGCATCCAGGTTAGAGGCGGCAGCCGCCGACGCTACGGAAAAGTTGGAGACGTTATTACCGCTGCCGTAAAGGAAGCAACTCCTAACTCAACCGTAAAGAACCATGAGGTTGTGAGAGCAGTCATCGTTAGGACCGTAAGTCCACAACGAAGACCAGATGGCTCATACATCCGATTTGACGATAACGCAGCGGTGATTATCGATACTGAAAAGAACCCAAGAGGCACACGCATCTTTGGCCCGGTAGCTCGAGAACTCCGTGACAAAGAATTCATGCGCATCGTCTCACTTGCACCAGAGGTGCTCTAGCAATGGGATTTGGAATTCGCAGAAACGATCAAGTCGTGATAACGGCCGGTCGTGATAAAGGCAAGCGAGGCCGCGTAATCAGAATTGAGCCACGCAAGAATCGCCTGTTTGTTGAAGGTTTGAACATCGTGACCCGTCATCTGGGTGCACAGCAAGGTGGATCATCTCGCGGTGGGCTAACCACCAAAGAAGCTCCGCTGAATATTTCTAACGTAAAAATCGTATGCCCCTCCTGCGACGAAAGTTCGCGGGTTGGCACACGAATACTTGGAGACGGCACGAAAGTGCGTGTCTGCAAGGCATGCAACGAGGTTTTGGAGTAGCAATAGTGGCCGAAAACGAAGCCACAGCGTCTAACGGCGCCGAAGTGGACGGCAAGGAAGAGACCGCGAAGGCGGCTCCCAAGAAGCGAGCAAGTCGAAAGACTTCTGCCGCTACTACTTCGCGGGCAAAAGCTGGAGCCAAAAAACCGGCAGCAGTCAAAGCGAAGAAGGCTGACGCTGATGCCAAAAAGGCCCCGGCAAAGAAAGCGCCAGCCAAGAAGGCAGACCCTGTGATTGAGGCCTCGACAAAATCGCGGCTGGAGCAGTTGTACCTTGATGAGATCAAGGCCACGCTTGGGCGTGACTTTGGCTACAAGAACCCAATGGAGATCCCAAAACCCACCAAGATTGTTCTGAATATTGGTGTGGGAGGGGAATCAATCACGGGTATGGGCCGGCAGAACTTGGACATTGTCCATAAGGCTCAAGAAGATCTGACTCAGATCGCGGGTCAGCACGCTGTTCTGACCAAGGCCCGGAAATCAATCGCAAACTTCAAATTGCGAGACGGCATGCCGGTTGGTGTGACCGTGACTCTCCGTGGCTTGAAGATGTGGCAGTTCTTGGACCGACTGGTAAACACTGCTTTGCCAAGAGTCAGAGACTTCCACGGTGTCTCACGGAACAGTTTTGACGGCCGAGGCAACTATGCCCTGGGCTTGAGAGAGCAGATCATTTTTCCTGAGATCGACTATAATCGGGTAGACCGAATGCGCGGCCTCCAGGTGAACATAATCACCACTGCGCGTAACGATGAAGAGGCCCGCCGCCTCCTTGAACTTCTCGGCATGCCATTTACGCGTGTCGAGGATGCGGTTCCTGCAACGGTTTAGAGCATTAGAGGTATTTTCGTTGGCAAAAAAATGCATGATCGAGAAGTGGAAGAAACCACCGAAGTACGCGGTTCGCTTTCACAATCGATGTCACAGATGCGGCAGACCCCGCGGATACATCCGCTTTGTGGGTATGTGCCGGATTTGCTTCCGAGAGCTTGCGCTCCGGGGAGAACTCCCTGGAATCCGCAAAGCAAGCCTGTAGAACAGACGGAGTAGAAATAAGTGCCGCCGACCGACCCAGTAGCAGACATGCTGACCCGTGTGCGAAATGCCATTCAGGCACGACACACGTCAGTAACAATGCCATCCTCAAAGTTGAAGACTTCTATTGCCAAAATCATGGAAAAAGAAGGCTTCATCTCCGGATACGAAGTAATTGATAAAAAACCGCAGAACGATCTCAAAATCGACATCCGATATTACGAGAATCGAACACCGGTCATAACTGGATTAAAGCGAGTAAGCCGCCCTGGACTTCGGGTTTACGTGGGTCACCACGAGATCCCTCGTTACTACGGCGGACTGGGTGTGGCGTTTATCTCCTCATCCAAAGGCATCATTACAGGCCGAGACGCATGGCGTCAGGGCCTTGGTGGTGAGCTTCTTCTTTACCTCTGGTAGACCTCAGGAATAAGTAAACGTGTCAAGAATTGGAAATGCACCCATCGCAGTACCCTCTGGTGTTGATGTAAAAATCAACGGCTCAGCGGTCACGGTTAAGGGTCCTAAAGGTGAACTCTCAGCTGACTTCAACTCAGCCATCAGCGTTGCGCTTGATGACGCTGTTCTGAAAGTTAGCCGCTCAAGTGAAGAGGACCGCGTTCGCGCGTTCCATGGTCTGACGCGTAGCCTGCTGGCCAATATGGTCACAGGCGTGCACGAAGGATTCTCAAAAGGTCTAGACCTGGTTGGCACGGGTTACCGTGCTCAGCAATCTGGTAAAGGCGTCACGATCAACGTTGGCTACTCTCACCCGGTAGAAGTGGCGGCTCTTGAAGGCATCACTCTCTCCGTTGAAGGTCAGAACCGCGTGATTGTAACTGGCGTTGATAAGCAGGTAGTTGGCGAGCAGGCTGCCCAGATCCGATCCATCAGAAAGCCAAACGCGTACACGGGCAAGGGTGTCCGGTACACGGGCGAAGATGTGCGAACCAAGCCTGGTAAGCGCGCAATGGGAGCAGGCTAAGTGCCGTCACGAAAATATGACTCAAGGCCCCGCATGGTCCGGCATCGCCGGGTGCGGAAAAAGGTGAGTGGTGTGCCTGAGAGGCCACGTCTTGCCGTATACCGCAGCGCCAATAATATCTACGCTCAGGTGATTGATGACACAGCTGGTAACACGCTGGTATCAGCATCAACCTTGGACGCTGATGTGAATGCAGATGGAAAGATTGATGGTGCTGAGGCAGTTGGCACAGCAGTTGCAAAACGCGCAATGTCAGCCGGCATCAAGACCGTTGTTTTCGATCGAGGTGGCTACCGGTATCACGGACGAGTGAAAGCGCTCGCCGATGCTGCCCGAGAAGAAGGACTTGATTTCTAAATGAACCGTGGAAGCGAAAACAACAGAGGTGGAGGCGGACGCCGAGGGCGTCGCCAGGAACAGGAAGACTCCGGGCTCATTGAGCGCGTAGTTCAGATTCGTCGTGTCACCAAAGTGACGAAAGGCGGAGGAAATCTGACCTTCACCGCACTGGTTGTTGTTGGCGATGGCAAGGGTAACGTTGGCGTTGGCCTGGGCCGAGCCAAGGCCGTTCCGGACGCCGTCCGCAAGGGTACAAGCAACGCTCGCAAAGATATCTCTCCTGTAATCCTTTCTGATACGACTATTCCACATGAGGTGGTCTCCAAGTACGGTGCGGCAAAAGTGCTTCTTAAGCCTGCAGCTCCCGGTACTGGCGTGATTGCTGGTGGTGGTGTGCGTGCAGCAATGGAAGCAGTCGGAGTCAAGGACGTACTGTCCAAGACGTTCGGCTCAAACAACAAGATCAATATTCTCAAGGCAACGGTTGAAGGCCTTCGCAGCATGCGCGACCCCAAGGTTGAGCGCGCCAAGCGTCGAAACGTTGAAACGGCAGCTACAGAGGCTTAGTTAGAAAACCATGTTGCGAATCAAACAGACACGTAGCCAAATTGGCACTCGACGGCAGCACCGCGAAACCTTGCGAACCTTGGGCCTGCGAAAGATTGGACAGTCCGTAGAAAAGGCCGATTCGGGGTCCGTTCGCGGAATGCTGAGATCCGTAGCCCACTTAGTTTCGTTCGAAGAAGTAGCAGATGCTGCTCCAGCAAAGGCCGCAAAGCCGGCCAAGAAAGCTGCTGCCTCAGACGACAAGCCAAAAGCAAAGGCAAAAACGACCGCTGCAAAGTCGACGACCACCAAAAAGGCCGCGACCAAAGCAACGTCATTAACAGCAAAGAAAACAACCACCCGGGCCAAGGCGACCTCAACTCGCAGCCGGGCAAAGAAGTCTGAGTAAGTAAGAACCCATGGGACTCCACGAACTAAAGCCAGCACGCGGATCAAGATCAGCAAAGCGACGCGTAGGACGCGGTGACTCAGGTCGCCGGGGATCGACCGCCGGTCGTGGTCTCAAAGGCCAGAAGGCCAGAGGCCAGGTCCACCCGCTATTTGAAGGTGGTCAACTGCCACTGATCAAGCGCCTGCCGTACATGCGTGGCTTCACAAATATCTTCAAGAAGCAGTACTCCCCCGTGAACGTGGATCGCCTAAACGCGTTTGAATCTGACACGGAAGTGACTCCCAATTCCCTCCGGGAAGCGGGTATAGTCAAGAAAGCTAGAACAATGATCAAAGTTCTTGGCGATGGTGATTTGAGCAGACCACTGAAGGTCTCAGCGCACGGATTCAGTAAGTCGGCTCGAGAAAAAATCGAGGCCGCAGGTGGCACGGTAACGGTTCCTGGAGCCATCGCTGCGGAAACTGAAAACGGCAGCGAGGAATAATGGTACAAGGCGCTCAAGCTTCAGCAGGTGAAACAGGACGGCCAGCACTATTACAGGCCGTTTTCGACGCAATGCGGGTTCCGGACCTCCGGTTCCGCATTTTGTTTACCCTCTCAATGCTGGTTATCTACCGGTTCGCGGCCAATGTCCCCGTTCCCGGAGTCAACCGTGATGCATTGGCAGCCGCGTTTGAGAACAACGCGCTCCTAGGGTTCTTCGACCTCTTTTCAGGTGGTGCGCTCAGAAACATGAGCATTGCCGCACTGGGTGTATATCCGTACATCACATCGTCAATCATCATGCAGATCATGACGACGGTGATCCCTTCGCTCAAGGAGCTCTCACAAGAGGGTGAGTTTGGCCGACAAAAGATCAACCAGTACACCCACTATCTCACGGTGCCTATTGCGTTCTTGCAGGGCTGGGGACAGCTCACCTTCCTGCAGAGTGGGATTGGCGGCGCTCAGGGCGGAGTAATTCAAGGAATCGGCTTCGGCTCCAGTTCAATCCTGCCCACTCTGGCGATCTTGGTCTCATTCACCGCGGGAACGATGTTCCTGGTCTGGCTGGGCGAGTTGATCACGGAAAAAGGCATTGGTAACGGCCTCTCTCTCATAATCTTTGGTGGAATCGTATCCACACTGCCAAGTGTAGTTGGTCAGGGTTGGCTGTTACGTGATCAGACCTTTGAACTGCTGACGCTGGTCATCCTGGGACTGACGATCGTCTACTTGATCGTCTACTTCAATGAGGCTCAACGTAGAATCCCGGTTCAATATGGGCGAAGTGTGTTCCGTGGCGGTCGAATGTATAAACAAGCAGGGGCGACCCACATCCCGTTGCGAGTGAACTCAGCCGGAATGATTCCGTTAATCTTTGCGTTCTCGCTGTTAATACTTCCGCCTACTATGGCCAGCTACTTTGTAGATCCCGCGAGTACATCATTCATACCGCGTGCTGCTGCTTTCTTCGTCAATAATTTCAACCCGGCATCCGGGTTCTACTGGATCTTTGTCTTCTTCCTGGTGTTCATATTCACGTTCGGTTACACGCTTGTGGTCTTCAACCAGCAAAACCTTGCTGAGAACCTGCAGAAGAACGGTGGATTTATTCCCGGCATCAGACCGGGCCGCCCTACTCATGATTACCTTATGCGCGTCATGCTCCGGATCACCTGGGGTGGCGCACTCTTTCTGGGATTCATAGCTGTTGTGCCATGGTTCACCGGGCTCGTTACTGATCTGCCCAGTACCACGTCAATTCTCAGCAGCACAAGCTTGTTGATCATGGTTGGTGTAGCTCTGGACACAATGCGTCAGTTGGAATCCCAATTGATGGCACGAAACTACGAAGGATTCCTCCGTTAGAGCCTGATCCAGGTTCTGCACGGATAACGGAGCTACAGTTTGAGGATCGTACTTATGGGTCCGCCCGGCGCGGGTAAAGGGACCCAGGCACCACGCCTGTCAGAGCATCTCTCAGCACCGCACGTCTCAACGGGAGACATGCTGCGTGCTGAAGTGGCAGTATCATCCGACCTTGGCCTCAAGGCCAAGACGTTCATGGATGCAGGTGACCTTGTGCCGGACGATGTAATGATCGGCATGATCGTTTCAAGGCTTCAGGCTGACGACGCGAGCGAAGGCATCATTCTTGACGGCTTCCCGCGCACTGTCGCACAGGCGGTTGCATTGGACGAAGCGTTGTACAACTCCGGCGGCTCAATCGATCTTGCGATCTCCATCGACGTTGACCGGGATGCCCTTATCGAACGCCTTGCTGGCAGGGCTACTTGCAAAGATTGTAAGACTCCATATCACTTGACGTTCTCTCCTCCGGCTACCCTAGGTGTTTGCGACAAATGCGGCGGCGGCCTGGATCAGCGCGATGATGACCAGCCAGAAGCGGTGAAGAACCGACTCCAGGTCTTCGATAAGCAAACAGCTCCTGTGCTTGACTACTATCGTGGTCGACAAAAGCTGCTTCCAATTGACGGTGCGGGCAGTCCCGATGACGTCTTCACAGCGCTGGTTAGCGCTATTTCCTCCTGAGACTAGTGCAAGATGCGCGTACGTTCGTCTATAATCAATAGCTGTCCCGTCTTGGGACCGACTTATCGCGGGTTTTGATGTTTCAAGCAGCACGTTCTCCAGGCGCAACTATCAAATCGGCGCGCGAGCTTGACGCTATGCGCAAGGCCGGATTGGTGGTTGCAAAGATGCATGAGGCGTTGCGTGAAGCAACTTGCCCCGGCATCACCACAGGTGATCTTGATCGGGTCGCGCGTGGAGTATTGAAAGATTGCGGCGCTCAGCCGTCCTTTCTCTACTATCAGCCGGTGCCGGGCATGACGCCGTATCCGGGAGTGATTTGTACTTCTCTCAATGAGGAGATTGTGCATGGCATTCCTGGCAAACGGGTGATCGAAGATGGGGATCTGGTTAAGTTGGATGTCGGTGCTATAGTCGACGGCTTTCACGGTGACGCAGCGGTATCGCTGATAGCCGGGGAAGGGAATGAAATAACAAAGGCGCTGGTCGATGTGACCAGGCGATCTTTGGAAATAGGAATTGAGGCGGCACAACCGGGGAACCGAATAGGTGACATTGGCGCCGCCATTGAGGATTACGTTCTACCACTTGGTTTTGAGTTAGTTCGTGAGTACACCGGCCACGGAATTGGTCGCAGACTCCATGAGCCACCTCAGGTACCAAACTTCCGTCAGGGAGGAAGGGGCATAGTCCTCAAGCCTGGAATGACCATCGCAATTGAGCCGATGGTGAACATTGGTGGATATGACACGGTGGTACTGGATGATGAATGGACTGTTGTCACTGAAGACGGCGAGTTGTCTGCTCACTTTGAGCACACAATCGCTATCACAGAGTCAGGTCCAGAAATATTGACGACACTGGGCTTTTGAGCCAGTTGGCCTGAGTTAAAGGGCTGGCTTAGAACCGGAAGGAATAACAGAGGGTTTGCCGAAGAAAGAAGCGATTGAACTGGAAGGGACCGTCACAGAGGCGCTGCCTAACGTGACGTTCCGGGTGGAGCTACCTACAGGACATGAAGTCCTGGCCCATGCATCGGGCAAAATTAGAATGAACTTCATCCGAATTCTGCCGGGCGACAAAGTCTTGGTGGAGCTATCTCCTTACGACCTCTCAAGAGGTCGCATCACCTATCGGTTCAAGTAGCGGGCATCGGATAACACTATGAAAGTTCGTACATCAATAGGACCTCGCTGTGCCAAGTGCAAGATCATTCGCCGTCGTGGCGTATTGCGCGTTATCTGCGAAGTCAAAAAGCACAAGCAGCGACAGGGTTAGGACGCGAATATGGCACTTATCGCCGGCGTAAACGTTCCGGACAACAAGCGGCTTCACGTCGCTCTTCGCTCCATCTACGGAGTGGGCGAGAGCAGAGCAACCAAGGTTGTGGAGTCCGCGGGAATCGAAGGCGACCCCAAGGTTCGGGATCTGAACGAAGATGAGATCGCAAGAATCCGTGCTGTTGTTGAGCGCGGCGAATACGTAATTGAAGGTGATCTCCGGCGAGAGACTCAGATGAACATTCGCCGACTGGTGGACATTGGTACCTACCGTGGCATGCGGCATCGCCGTGGCCTGCCCGTAAGGGGCCAGCGGACCAAGACCAATGCCCGCACAAAGCGTGGTGGCCGCAGGGCTATCGCAAACAAGAAGAAAGTTACTAAGTAAAGTCAGTCTTTTGTGTTTGGAGACAGTGATGCTGCGGCTGGCGGCACTGTCCCCTCAGAGCACCCCCCATTCCTTGCTTGCGGGGCACAAGACGACCTAGAGGAGACGGATGGCAAGAAGAGCCAGGACGAGAAGACGAGAACGCAAATTCGTTCCACAGGGACGGGTGTACGTTCACGCGACATTCAACAACACCGTGGTTACCCTCACAGACCCTAACGGCGATGTGATCTCATGGGGCAGCGGCGGAACGGTTGGGTTCAAGGGTTCCCGAAAAGGAACTGCATACGCCGCCCAGCGCGCAAGTGAACAGGCAGCAAGATCAGCAATGGATCAAGGAATGAAGACCGTAGAGGTCTTCGTCAAGGGTCCCGGCGCGGGTCGTGAAGCAGCTGTTAGAGCGCTCCAGGGAGCAGGTCTTCGCGTCACGGTGATTCGAGACACCACCCCGACTCCGCACAACGGTTGTCGACCCCCAAAGGAGAAGCGCACCTAGCGCCGGTCTCCATTCATAGCAAGTTCTCGTCACACGCCCACGAATTGGGGTGCGGCGGACCTGAGTTGTTCGACTCATTATTTGAGCGCTCAGGGGTACCCACAGAGGAATTAGATAGCAAGCATGGCTCGTTACACCGGACCCGTATGTCGGCAATGCCGACGCAACGGCAACAAACTCTTTCTTAAGGGAGAGCGTTGCTACACACCTCGTTGCGCAATTGAAAAGCACCGAGGCCCCCCCGGCCAGCAGGCAACGCAGATGATGCGCCGCCGAATCACTGAGTACGGAACTCAGTTGGCTGAAAAACAGAAAGCTCGCCAGATGTACGGCGTTCTGGAACGTCAGTTCAAAAATTACATTGAGCGCGCAAACCGCATGAGCGGTGTGACTGGTGACAGTCTGCTTCAGATCCTGGAGCGCAGGCTAGACAACGCTGTCTACCGCATGGGTTTTGCAGACTCACGAAACCAGGCACGTCAGCTGGTCAACCACGGTCACATCACAGTGAACGGTCGCAAGGCGAGCATCCCATCCATCCAGATCAAGCAGGGAGATGTGGTCGCCTGGAGAGAGCAATCTCGCAAGACCGAAATCTTTAAGATCGTCTCAGACTCCCTCGGCAAGCGGCCAACCCCAACGTGGTTGACCGTAGATGGCGGCACCGTTGCAGGCACCGTAACTACATTGCCAGAACCAACCGAAATCGACTCTGCAATAGACACACGAATGATCGTGGAGTTCTACTCACGCAGATAGCGAGATAAGCGAGCCCGTCTCATGCTGGAAAATAACCTGGAAAACCTTTACGGGGCACCAACCATGGAGGAACTCCCTCCTGAAGCCCCGGTGATTCCAAAGCTCTCTATCTCAGTTGCAGAATCAACTGAGTCCTACGGCCGTTTTGTGGCCGAGCCGCTGGAGCGCGGCCTTGGCACGACGCTTGGGAACGCCCTGCGCCGAAGCCTCCTCAGCTCCCTTGGTGGTACCGCCATCACATGGGTGCGAATTGACAATGCTCTTCACGAGTACTCAACCCTGCCTCACGTAAAAGAGGAAGTGGGAGAGTTGCTCATGAACGTAAAGCAGGTTCGACTCCGCTCTCTTGCGGACCGACCCGGCAGACTGCGTCTTGAAGTAGAAGGTGAGGGCGAAGTCCGAGCCGGTGACATCATGACGTCATCTGACTTTGAAATTGTCAACCCGGAACTGCACCTGGCAACGCTGGACTCCAATGAGGCAAAACTGTCCATTGAGTTGAACGTTGAGCAGGGTGTTGGCTACGCGCCAGCAACCCACGATGCAGGTCTGCCAATTGGCGTGCTTCCCGTGGACGCCATCTATAGCCCAATCAGGAAAGCCAACTACCGCATTGAGACCACACGTGTGGGCCAGATGACGGAGCTAGAGCGACTGGTGCTGGAAGTTTGGACAGACCAAACCGTATCTCCTCTGGATGCCGTTCGATCGGCCGCAGCAGGCCTAATGGAGCGGTTCTACCTCTTCTCCTACCTGGAGAAGGGTGGCACGGAACAAGAGTTCATCGACCACGATGAGCTGGACGCTGGCCCGTTCAACACCCCGGTGGAGGAGCTTGGCCTCTCAGCACGAACACTGAATTGCCTCAAGCGCGCCGGAATCAACAGGATTGGCGAAGTCCTGCAGATGCCGAAGCGTGATCTTCTGAAGATTCGTAACTTCGGTCAGAAATCACTTGATGAGCTTTACGACAAGCTTGGCGAAGAAGGCTTCCTCAAGAGCGAAGAGTCATCTGATGAAGCTGCTGAAGGAGAAGAGGGTGCCGCCGCCGAAGACTCCACTGACGATACTCCAGCCGACAGTACTCCAGCCGAAGCAACCCCGGATGAGACGCAGGCATAATGAGGCATAAAATATCCGGTCGAAAATTCGACCGTCCATCGAACTCAAGAATGGCGATGTTCAAAGGTCTGACAACAGACCTTATTCGCCACCGCAAAGTGACCACTACGCTTCCAAAGGCGAAAGAGGTCCGCGGTTTTGCTGAGAAGGTCATCACCCTGGCGAAAGATGGATCACTCCACGCTCGCCGCAGGGCATACAACCTCATGCTGGACAAGAAGCTGGTGGATGAGGTCTTTGAAGAGCTCGGTGAGAAGTACAGAGACCGACCCGGCGGTTACACACGAACGATAAAACTTGGCCCGCGCAAAGGCGATGGCGCTGAGATGGCGATTCTGGAGCTGGTGGAATAAGCGATATCGAAGCAAACCGCGTCGCTACACCGATGCGGATCGCACTGCGACTTGAATACGACGGTACAGACTTCCGGGGTTCCCAATTGCAGGCCGAAGATCGAACGGTGCAGTCAGCACTTGAAAATGCGCTGCACAAGCTGTTTCAACAGCCGATCAGGCCTTACATGGCAAGCCGAACGGACTCCGGGGTCCACGCCGTAGATCAAGTAGCTGCATTCGATGTTTCAACCTACCTGGACATGCAAACAGTGACTAACGCATTGAACTCACACCTACCGCACGATGTTGCGGTGGCCAGTTCGCATCACGTTGATGCGGAGTTCTACCCGCGTGGCGATGCCGTCTCCAGGGAGTACACCTACACCATCAACAACTCCAAGACTGAGCACCCGCTCACTCGCCGGAGTTCGGCCACCGTTTACAACCACCTCGATGAGGCCGTGATGAGTCAGTCAGCCAAAATGCTGGAAGGTGCGCGTGACTTCGCATCCTTCGCCGGACCATCCGTCCTACCTGAAGCACCAACCATTCGCCGAATGTTGGATACCGACGTGACGCGCGACGGTGATTCAGTCAAGATCTGGTTCAAGGCCAACGCATATCTCCACCAGCAGATTCGCCGCATGGTCGGCACACTGGTTGAGCTTGGCAAAGCCAAAATGACAGAGCAAGATTTCGTAGAGCTCCTTGAGCACCCCCGGAAAGGCGCAGGCACCGTGCTAATGGCAGCACGTGGCCTTTGTCTCACCCGGATCAACTACCCAGAAACCGGCCCCGGCGCACTGCCGGCCTAGCTGAAAATCGAAAACTGAAAGCTGAACATGGTCGTCAAACTAAAACCATATAATCCCAGCGCTTCTGACATGGAAGCTGGCTGGCAGGTCGTCGACGCAGACGACAAGATTCTGGGCCGGCTGGCCACACAGATTTCCATGAAGCTCATGGGCAAAGACAAGCCCAGCTACGTGCCGCATCTCCTCTCAGGTGACTTCGTTATAGTCATCAACGCAGAGAAGATCAAGATCACCGGCAAGAAGGCAGAGCAGAAGGAATACATCCGGCACAGCCAGTACCCTGGCAACCGGAAGGTGATTCCTTACGAGCGCATGCAGGCTCAGCACCCGGACCGCATCATCACCCAGGCTGTAAAGGGAATGCTTCCCCGCACCAAGCTTGGTCGAAAGATGTTGGGACGTCTGAAGGTCTACGCAGGCGCAGAACACCCACACGAAGCACAAATGAACGCATCTAGCGCGTCTGGAGACGCTTAATTGACTGATCAGCAGTACTACTACGGTTTGGGTCGACGCAAGAGCGCCGTTGCAAAAGTTCGGGTTTACCCGGGCAACGGTGGAATGACCATCAATGGCAAGCCCGTTGAAGAAGTCTTCACAACAGTCTCCTCAATGGCAGAAGCAGAAGGCCCGCTGAAAACAGCTGGCGTGGAAGGCACCGTTCAGATTGTCGCAACCGCAAAGGGTGGCGGAATCAACGGCTGGTCCGGCGCTGTCGCACTTGGCATCGCCCGTGCGTTGCTCATCATGGACCCAGATCTGCGCCCCACCCTCAAGTCCGCCGGTCTTCTAACCCGGGACTCCAGGGTCAAGGAAAGCAAGAAGTACGGCCTCAAGCGTGCCCGAAAGGCGCCTCAGTACACCAAGCGCTAAACAACGCCTAGTCAAACATAGGTACAAAGAGAATGCCCTCGCAATTGCGAGGGCATTCTCTTTGTACAGGTGTGGTGCGGCCGAGACATGCTCAGCCGCCGATGCGAATCTCAGCCACCCTCGCCAACCCCGCGAAATCGCTCATGATAGCAACACTCGCCTCGGGCAGGTGCGTCTCGATCAGGCTGATCGTGGGGGCAGCGAGTGGCGGGTCGATCTCCAGCAGCACAAGACTATTGCGAGGATTCATTACAGACGACAGCATCGGAATCAGTCGATCGATGACATCCATGCCTGTAATGCCACCATCAAGCGCTCCTCGAGGCTCGTGCGCCAGTTCTGGGGCCGCATCCTCAAGCGTCTGGAGCTGCACATACGGCAGGTTCGCGGTCAGGATATCGAACTGGCCCTCAAGCGGCTCGGTGAGATCGCCTTCGTAGAAGACGACACTTACGGGACCTGCCAACCGAATCGCGTTGGCAGTTGCCACTTGAAGTGCATCTGGTGAGATATCGACCGCGTGAACTTCAGGCAACGGCAACTCACGGGCGAGAGTCACGGCGATCGCACCGCTGCCTGTGCCAATGTCGGCGACCCGCAACGTCTCCGGATGCGTCTCATCCGCCCACGCAAGCGCCTGATCTATCAGTTGCTCTGTTTCGGGCCGTGGAATGAGTACTCGTGCGTCTACATTGAATTCTCGGCCGTAGAAGGGGCATGTGCCCGTGATGTATCTCATCGGTTCATGCCGTATGCGTCTGGCAAGCGCGTTTAGCAGGTCATCACGCTGCTCAGGTGGGAATGGCAGTCGCAGTGAAGCGAAAAGTTCAGTGGTACCGAATACAAGGAGATGCTTGAGTAGAATCTCCGACTCTGCTCTCCCCTCCTCCTCATCGGAGACGCCGCCGTACTCGTAGAGCACAGCCCGAACCTGCGAAAGAATCAGGCCGATCGACGCAGGACGCGTCGTACTAGCTTGCTGCTGTGACAGCGGCGAGTTTGAGAGCTTGCTCCTCACGAATGAGGGCATCGATAAATTCATCCAGCTCCCCTTCCATGATTTGCCCAAGTTGGTGGCTGGTGAGGTGAATTCGGTGGTCGGTCACGCGCCCTTGCGGGAAGTTGTACGTACGAATCTTCTCAGATCTGTCACCCGTTCCGACCTGGGCCTTTCGGTCAGCACTGATCTCGTCTTGCTGCTTCCGCAACTCAAGATCCCAGAGACGTGACCGCAACTCTTCCATCGCAACCTGCCGGTTCTGATTCTGCGATCGTTCTTTTTGAGCCTGCACTACAACGCCAGTTGGATTGTGTGTGATGCGGATTGCGGTAGCGACTTTGTTGACGTTCTGGCCACCCGCTCCACCTGAGTGGAACACATCTATGCGAATGTCTTCCGCCTTGACCTCAACGTCAATCTCGTCGGCCTTCGGCAGCACAGCCACGGTGGCGGTAGAGGTGTGGATCCTGCCCTGCGATTCCGTCACCGGCACGCGCTGGACACGATGCACGCCAGACTCAAGCTTCAACCGCTTGAACGCACCATCACCTTGAACCTGGAAGATCGCCTCTTTGATGCCGCCCACACCGGTGTCATTGGTGTTCTGAATGTCAAACTTCCACTTCCGACCTTCTGAGTAGCGCTGGTACATCCGGAGTAATTCAGCGGCGAACAGCCCGGCCTCGTCGCCACCCGCACCAGCACGAATCTCTACGATGGCGTCTGCGTGCTCAGCCGCATCCTTGGGAATCAGAGCGATCTCGATGTCAGACTGGAGGCCTTCGAGGCGTGACTCGAGTTCAGCTGACTCCTCTTTCGCCATCTCCAGCACTTCAGCGTCGGTCTCGCCCTCAAGAAGCTCACGCAGATCATCCAGTTCAGATGATGCCGTTGTGTGCTTGTTGGAAAATTCCACCACGCGCTGAAGATCGGAATATTCCCGCCCGATTCGCTGCCTCGCGCTCGGATCAGCGAACATCGCCGGATCGGACATAATCCGCTCAAGCTCCGCGTGACGCTCAACGATAGCTTTCAAACTCTGCTGCATGCCTTCATTCATACTTGAAATCTTAGCACCGGGAGGCATGTCGAAACCGCCCTTGTAAGCTCGATCCCAAAATGACCGCCCATCCATCACATTGTCATCCTGCGGCCGTTTCGGCCCGCGGGATCTCAGCGGAGAACGCGGGTCAGATGCGGTCAGCCTCATACGCACGTGGCCTTCGACGATACTGAGATCCCGGTCGCGGAGCCGCTCAGGATGACAATGTGGAGGATGTTACGGAGTTGGATATTAGAGGAGTTGAGCATCAACCTCTCCCAACCAGAGAGTATCGTGGTCTCACCAGGTACACGGTCTCAGCATCCGAATGAGGACGACCATGAGAATCACAGAAATCACTTCATACCCCGTAGAAGTCGGAGCGGCGACGCAGCTGCTCGTAAAGATTGAGACTGACGAGGGTATCTACGGTTGGGGTGAGTGCGGCCTCGCCAACCGGAATCTGGCAGTTCAGGGCGCGCTCGCACACTACCGAGAGTTTCTTCTGGGCCGGGATCCCATGCAGCGTGGTGCACTGTGGCAGGAGATGTACCGCAGCCAGTATTTCGAGGGCGGGAGGGTGCTGACAGCCGCGATATCAGGCATCGATATTGCGCTCCACGACATCGCTGGCAAGAAGCTGGGTGTGGCCGTCTACGAGCTGCTCGGCGGCAAACACCGAGACTTCGTCCCAACGTTCGCAACAGGCGGCGGTGGTTCGTCCGAAGAGATGGTTGACGTCGCAAAGCAGATCATCGCCGCTGGCTTCAACTGCATGCGCATGCACCGTGAAATGGACTCTGAGCACAACGACGGCGTGTTTGAGCCGCGTGAGCATATGGCGCTGGCCGCTGAAGGGCTGGCGAAAATCCGTGAGGCGATTGGAACGGCTCCGGTGCTCGGCACAGACACGCATCACCGCTACTCCGTCGCGGAGACGGCATCGTTCCTGCAGATGATGCCACGCCACACGCTGGACTTCATCGAAGAGCCGATTCGAGACGAAACCCCCGAGGCGTATGAAGCGCTCAGGACGATGACTGATGTTCCATTCGCTATCGGCGAGGAGTTCGCCTCAAAGTGGCAGTTCCTGCCGTACATCGAACGTGGCATCACGAACTACGCCCGAGTCGATATCTGCAATGTGGGCGGATTTACCGAAGCGATGAAAGTTGCCGGGTGGGCTGAAGCGCACTACATCGATCTAATGCCGCACAACCCGCTGGGCGCCATCTGTGTAGCGGCGACCGCGCATATGGCGACGGCAATTCCCAACTTCTCATGGCTGGAGATCCGGGAATCACCCGGCGAGCACCTGAACTTCTACGATAAGGAAGTATTCCCGGTTCAGCCGGAGATCACCCCGGGGCGCGTGACGCTTCTGGACAGGCCAGGGCTGGGCGTAGAGGTAGATGAGTCCAGCCTGGTAATGGCCGCTGAGCCGATAAAGAAGCGATTATTGCGACGGCGAGATGGGTCTCTAACTAACGCGTAGGTGCCTGCCGTACGGGCACAGGCCGCGGCGCGGCGAAGATGAGATCCTCACGTTTAGCCTTGATGAAGGTAAAAACAAGCTAGCTAAACAAGGACTTCCGTTTGGCGTAGTAGGGCTTCTCGAAGAGCAGCTTCTGACGGTCGGTTAGCGGAACGTTGACCGGCGGTTCCATGTAGTTCGGTCCCCACGACTGCTGGGCGGGGCTGAACTTGAAGAGGAGCGATCGACGAATGTGATCAGCGCGCCACGCTGCGGTGCCGTGAGTGAGCGCCTCAGTGAAGATTACGACTGATCCAGCCTTCACTTCCGGGTTGATGACTGGTGGCGCGTTTTCACTCAGTTCCAAGTACTCAGCAGGCACCGGGTAGTTGCTCTTGTGGCTTCCGGGGACGCACATGAAGCCGCCGCCCGTCTCCCGCCCGGTGTCCGTGAGGTTAAACGACACGACTGTGAGACCGTTGAACACTTCGCCCTCAGCGTAGTGAAAGAATTCAGGCGGGTCGTAAGGTGTTGCCCCGCCGTGCAGACCTAAGCCCTCCGTTCCGTTCCGCATATGAATGCCGTACAAGTGGTCGACCCGGAAGCCGTCACCAAGTACCCATCGCAATGTGTTCATAACGCGATCATTGTCAAGAAGGCTCGTAAATTCGGTACCCCACTCCAGAAATCCTGCGGCTGAAACGCTGCCCTGCTCCGGCTGGCTACTCCCGAATCGCGCCGACGCTGTCGTGAGACCAGGCTCAGGCAGGTTCTGCTCATCCATGATCGCGTTCAGGCGAGCAACCTCATCTGCGCTGAGGACGTCCTCCAGAATCAAGTAGCCGTTGAGATCGAATAGGTATTTCTGAGTTGCGTCATAGATCTTCAACGGGAGGCTCCTGGTTGGCGTATTGTGGGCGAGCGTGTGAGCACCGGCATTATGCACCTTGAGAGCAAGTTTCGGACCGTCGTAGTGCGGGCTTCTAGCTCGCGCCAGATACCGCCGTTGAGTAATGGCAACGCTCCTGATTCCTGATAGAACAGGCTTCAGTTTCGAATTTGGAACGGCACCGCCGCGTTTTGGAGAGCACATTTGGCTGAAAAATTGAATTTACTTGTCACAGGACTCGGCGGAGTCGTCGGCAGGGCTCTTCGGCCAGCCCTGGAAGATCGATACGAGATAAGTGCGCTCTCACGGAGTGGCGTCGATGGACTGCCACTAGAGCGTAACTTCAAAGCAGACATCGCCAATTTGGAGTCACTGAGGCCCGCATTTGAGGGCATCGACGTCGTGTTGCACCTGGCCGCAGATGGCGGACAGAGTAGCGCCGAGGGCATGGACGGTGGCTGGAACACGATGCTCCAGAACAACATCATCGGTGCATACAACGTGTGCCAGCTGGCACTGGAGGCTGGCGTTTCCAGGGTGATTCTCTCCAGCTCCGGCGCAACAGTAAACGGCTATGAGTTGCATGAGCCGTACAAGTCACTGGTATCGACCGAAGACGTGCCGATACCAGAGTCGTGGCCAATGCTTGATGAAACCGCCGAGCCCAAGCCGATTACCCTTTACGGTGTGACCAAGCTGTTTGGCGAAGATCTGGGCCGGTTCTTCGCTCTCACAACGCCAATGTCCGTGATCAATCTCAGGATCAGCGGCTGCGGGCCGGTCGATAAAGCTGGCCCCGGTAGGTCACAGCCCAACTGGTCAAGCTACCGGGACTTGCAGCAGTTGACCATAAAAATAATTGAAGCGCCCGCCGAAATGAAATTCGACATCTTCTGGGCCACTTCAGACAACCCAAAGAAGTTCCGGGACAACCAGCACGCCAAAGATGTGCTTGGATACGCGCCACAAGATAGCGCGGAGCCCTACGTCGAATAGCACCGCATTGCGATGTCGATCCTGACCCGTTTCGCATTCATGGAGTAAGAACTTGGCAGACAAATTACGCGTTGGGGTTATCGGCTGCGGCGATATGTCTCGCAACCATGCCTATGGCTATCTGCGTTCCAATCGCTATGAGATTGTCGCCCTCGCGGATCTGAGCGAGGAGGCGATGAAGGACTTCGACGAGCAGTTCGCCGAGTACAGCGACTACAAAGCTGAGCACTTCACAGATTTTAGGGAGATGCTAGAGAAGTCCACGCTCGATATCGTGTCCGTAGGCGTGTGGGACAAAGGCCACCGGCCCATGACCATCGCCGCCGCCGCATCCGGCGTGAAGGCGATCCTCTGCGAGAAGCCAATGGCCGATACTCTTGGCGCCGCCGCTGATATGCGAATGGTGTGCGAGCGCCACAACGTGAAGTTGGGCATCGGCCACCAACGACGGTGGATTCCCGCCTACAACCTGGCAAAAGAGATGATCGCAGACGGCGAAATTGGCGATGTACGCATGATCACGGCGTTTGCGCGTGATGGCCTGCCAAACTACTCATCGCACCAGGCCGATATGTTCCGCTACCTCCTCGGCGACCCGGAATGCACGTGGGTGATGGGCAACGTTGAGCGCCAGACCGACCAGTGGGCGCGTTCAATCCCAATCGAAGACAAAGCGTTGGGCCTCTTCGGGTTCGAAGGTGGCGCGCAGGCGATGATCGTCGCGTCGCTTACGCCCAGAGCCGGGTGGGGCGCGTGGATCACCGGCAGCGAAGGCATGATCGACCTATCGCTAAACGACGTGAAACTGATGAACTCCAAATCAGGCGGCTGGCAGCAGCACTTCCCGGATGGCGACTACCAGAAAAATGGCGAGGACACCGGCTTCGAGGTCGCCTACGACAACGTGGACGTTCAAGAGGCAGCCATCGCACAGGCTCGCGATTTCGCCGCATGGGTCTCAGGCGAGACTGACTACTTCAGAGGCGAAGCCCAGCACGGCTACAAAGCCCTCGAAATGGTCCACGCCGTCTACGAATCGGCCCGCACCCACACGCAAGTTGAGCTGCCGTTGAAGACGATGGTCCACCCGCTAGAGAAAATGATCGACGATGGCCAACTGCCCATCCGTTACCCCGGCAAGTACGACATCCGCAACCGTTCACTGCGTGGCGAGAACACAGTTAGCGATGAGGATAACGTCTAGGCAGACGTAGCATGGGCATTTCTGCCCATGCGAGTAACCGCGTGAATGGCTCGTAAGGGCAGAGATGCCCGTGCTACGCGGGACATCGACACCTCATACCGCGGGCATCCTTGCCCGCTGGCGTTCGGAGACCGGCTACGCCAGCCCTGTGGCGATCACCGCAGCATCCAGCACGACTTGCGTCTCCGGCGCATCCCCGACAAGAGGTCGGAGCGTCGCTTCGCCTTGCTCCAGATCGCGATCGCCAAGGATCAGCGCGTAGCGAGCGCCTGAGTTGTTGGCGTAGCGCATCTGCGACTTCATCGAGCGGCCTTCTGGCGCCACGATGACGGACTTGCCCGTCGCACGCAGAGTTGCCGCCAGCGTGACGAGTTTTCGGCGAGCGTTGTCTCCGATGTGGACGCAAATAACATCCAATGGACGCGCCTCTGGCACTTCAATGCCCTGCGCCTTCAGATTGAGCATCACGCGTTCAACGCCGCTTCCAAATCCAATACCCGGTGTCGATTTGCCACCGAGGATCTCGATCAGCGGATCGTAGCGGCCGCCACCAAGCAGCGTGCTCTGGCCCTTCTCCTCGGCTGGCTCAAACTCAAATACCGTGCGGTTGTAGTAGTCGAGTCCGCGTACGAGCCGGTTATCGACCGTGTACTGAACCATCGCACCAGCCTCGACCAGATCGTCCAGTGTTGCTCGCAAGCCGTCGAAGTGCTCATTGCAAGCATCGCAGAGGTTGTCGACGCTTGATGGCGCTTCTGCACTGACCGAGTGGCACGTCGGCTTCTTGCAGTCGAGCACCCGTAGCGGGTTGGTCTTGTAGCGCTTCTGGTGGTCATCACAGATACGAGACTCGTGCTCAGCAAGGTAGCTGCCGAGCATCTCCATGTAGGCGGGACGGCACTCGCCGTCACCAATGCTGTTGATCTTCAGCGTGAGGTCCTTCAGACCCAGAGATGAGAGATACGTCCAGCCCAGTTCGATAATCTCAGCATCAACCTGCGGTGATGGGTCACCAATAATCTCCACACCAAACTGGTGGTGCTGCCGAACGCGGCCCGCCTGCGGGCGCTCGTACCGGAAGTGCGGGTTCTCGTAGAAAAGCCGTACCGGCTGCGGCAGGTTGGCCATGCCGTGCTGGATATAGGCGCGGCACACAGGCGCTGTGCCCTCAGGCTTGAGCGTGATGTTGTCGCCACCCAGATCATCGAAGCTGTACATCTCTTTTTCGACGATGTCGGTCGCTTCACCGACGCCGTGCCGGAACAGCGATGTATCTTCGAACATAGGAGTGTCGATTCGGCTGAAACCGAACGACGCCGCTACCTGCTCGGCCGTGCCCCATATATAGGACCAGTACGCCTGATCCTCGGGCAGAATATCGTTTGTGCCTCGGGGCGTTTTGAACGCCATATATTGGGTTAGCCGCCCTGAGCGCGCTGGTAGATCTTGCCTTCCGTCTTGATTGACGGGGCCAGCATCATCTCCGTCTTATGCATCTCTTTCAGGTCCATTGCGCCAACAATGCCCATGCAATTTCGGAGTGCGCCAATCAGGTTCTGCGTACCGTCTGTCAGCGACGACGGGCCAAACAGAATCTTCTCGAGTGTGGCCTTCGTGCCAACGCTGATGCGGGTGCCTCGTGGAAGTGCGGCGTCTGGAGTAGCCATACCCCAGTTGAAGCCACGGCCGGGTGACTCTTCAGCCTGGGCGAATGGCGTACCGATCATGACGCCGTCAGCGCCTGAGGCGAATGACTTACATACGTCGCCACCGGTCCGGATGCCGCCGTCAGTGAAGATGGGGACGTAGCGGCCGGTCCGCTTGAAGAACTCGTCTCGAGCGGCTGCACAGTCGATTGTGGCGGTAACCTGCGGCACGCCGATGCCGAGCACCTCACGGCTCGTACATGCAGCGCCGGGACCGACGCCAACGAGCACGCCGCTGACGCCCTGGTGCATGAGCTCCAGCGTGACTTCGTAACTAACGGTGTTGCCGACTAGTACCGGCTTCTGAAGCTGGTCGATGATTTCGGAGAAGATGAGGCCTCGAAGGCTCTTCGACTTGTGCTTCACGGTAGTAACGGTGCTAGCAATGACGATTACATCTGCGCCTGCCTCGGAAGCGATGGGAGCCAGTCGTTTGGTGGTGGGTGGAATGGTTGCAACGGCACACTTCACGCCGGCAGCTTTGATCTGCTCTACTCGTTTGGCGACCAGGTCTTCCTTGATCGGCTCATCGTAAATCTTCTGCATCAGCGGAGTGGACTCCTCCAGTGATGCGGCGGCAATCTCAGCGTAGATCTCAGTTGAGTCTTCGTACCGAACGTGAAGGCCATTCAGGTTCAGCACCGCAAGACCCCCAACCTGACCAAGCTGTATGGCAAATTGGGGGTCTACGATTGCGTCCATGGCTGATGCCATGACTGGAATCCCGAAGTCGACAGTTGTGTCGTTATTGAAATCTGGGATGGACATCGTTGTGTCCACCATCTCGGGATTAATAGTGACCTGGCCGGGAGCAATGGCCACGTCGTCGAATCCGTAAGCCGGACGGAGTTCTTTCTTAATCGGGTAACTCAAAGCAACACCTCACCACGCGGTTGTCACCCTCCAGTCCAGGAGAGGGTGGGACGCTAATCTCGCAGCATACGAGACCAACCCGGGTCCAGTCGCACGTGCGTCGCAAAAGTCGTTGCCGGACCCGACTTTTGAAGACGATGTCACGCGCAGCGGGTATCCATCTGAGTATACGAGAGCCGCGACGAAAATCGTAGCCCTCATGTGGAGATTATTGGGGTGGATTCCTAGAGAATCTTAGACATCACTATCCTCGATATCGAATAAATCGGGTGCCCAGCCCCGACATCCACACCGATCAGGAGCACCAGAACCCCCATGACCCAACCGCCGCCCATCACACTTGAAGGCATGATCGATCATGCTGGCAACCAGCTGACGAAGATGCCGGATCAAATCTCTCCGGGTCCTAACCCTGTGCTGTTCAATGGCGCAGGAGAAGTTCTGCTGCAGCGGCGAGCAGACAACGGGATGTGGGGGCTTCCGGGTGGTCATCACGAAATTGGCGAAAGCTCCGAAGCCTGTGCTATTCGTGAATGCTGGGAGGAAACTGGCATCATGACGAAGGTGAAGCGGCTAACAGGCGTCTATTCAGAACCCGGAGGACACAATATCCTCCGCTACCCCAATGGTCACATGGTGCATTTCGTAATCATTGTTTTCGAGGTTGAATATGTCAGTGGCGATATCATCGTGTCATCGGAGAGCAAAGAGGTCCGCTAGTGGCCGGTTGCTGCACTGCCGGACGACATCCTTCACGCAGCACGCCGGCGGGTGAACGATGCTACGAGGGAACAGGAAGCAGCGTTCAGCCGGTAGGCGGTTGGAGGCCGCGCCCAGCCTTAGTATGTAAAACGCCTTGGCGATTGCTACGCGAAACGCGAGGCCGGTGCCCGTTGCCCCCTACTCTACCGTCACACAGACGGGTTTAGAGCCATTGATGCAGTATCCAAGCTTGTTCCACCGAGTTTCCAGTGGCTGCAAGTTGCCAGCGTTGTCCATTGCACGCGCTACGATGGTGTAATGACCCGGCTCTGAGGGTGTCCACTCCAGGTGCCACTGTTGCCATGAGTATCCGTTTGAACTTTCGTCCAGATGGGCTTCCTGCCAGTTCTCGCCGCCATCGATACTCACGTCAACGCGCCGCACCGGACCATCGCCAGACCACGCCATACCGCTGATCGCAGCGGAGCCTCCCGAAGGCAGTGACGTGCGGTGCTCCGGCCAGTTGACGAGGGATTTGATTACTAATCGTCTGATCTGCTGGTCGATGCCGGCCTCATCCTCAATGACGTAACGCTCAGTCTGGAAAAACCCCACGAATGGGTTCTCAAGTACACGGATTCGCTTCAGCCACTTCACCGATGCCATTCCGTACCATCTCGGCACAATGAGGCGCACGGGGAAGCCGTGATCTGGCGTCAGCGCTTCACCGCTCATCTCGTAAACCAAGAGTGTGTCTGGGTGCAACGCTACCTGTAATGGGAGACTGCGCTGATAGGGAACGACGTCTCGGCCCGGAGCGGGTTCGCCGCTGTCTTCGCCTTCAAATAGAACCTCGACCGCGTCAGAACTGATTCCCGCCTGTTGCAAGAACGGCTTGAGTTGCACGCCCGCCCAGATCGCATTGGACACAGCACCATCTTCGAAAGGATTGCCCGGTATGCCCGGACCAAGATCCGAGCGATTGTTACCGGCACACTCCAGCATCGCTGGCAGTGTCGTCTTCGGGAGCCGTAGTAGCTCTGAGTAGGTGAGCTCTATGGGGTTCGAAACTGCGCCTTCAATGGATAGCGACCACTCCGATGAGTCGATTTCGGGCACGGTGTAGTGATTCCGAACATAGAAGAGAGGCGTGGGAGTCAGCCAACTGCGCAGTCCTGCGATTGGAGTCTCGCCAACGACCGGCGAGGTATCTATCGGCTTGAGCTCGGCAGAACCGGGCCGAGTGCCGACGGGATCCTCAGCAACTGCTATTGGTTCGACATCGGTACATGTACAAGTTGGCACTGAGTTCTCCTTGGCCGATGGCATACTGCGCAAAATTTGTCGCACGTATACCCACCATGATCTGATTCAGGAATTGCTGCATGGGGAGTGTCCGCTCGTAGCCACCCACTACCGACCGCGTCATCCCGAGGGTCGCCGAAGGATCTCGGCGTGATGCGCAGAAATCGGTTCTATGACGCGCTCACCCTCACCCACAGCTGAGATTCTTCGGCTCCGCGGACCCTCCGCTCAGAATGACATTGTTGCTGCGCGCTGCGTCAACAACGGGAATTGCAGATGCCCGCAGCTTTAGAGATCTGGCGGGTACATCTCCAAGAACTCAATCCGCTGCGACTCAATCAACTTCCGCACTTCGGCACCCACTGCCATCGCCTCTTTCGGAATGTCGTTGCCTGGCCTACCTGGCGACTGAATTGAATCATCTGTCCACTGGAGGATCACGGTGTTCTGCTCGCCCGGCAGTGTGTAGCCGTTGTACTGCACGGTGAACTCACTACGATGGCCGGCGTCGCGGTAAAGCGTGGCCTGTTCGTAGAGCAATTTTGCTACGGCTGAGGCCTGGCCTGGCTGCGTCTTGAAGATTCGTCGAACTGTATACACGTGCTTCTCCTGTATTCGCGATATGAGATCGCAAGCGTAAACGATTTTGCCAATCTGTCCACCATTTTAACCCTCTCATCTACCTCAGGACATGCGCACTCTTGCCAGAGGGATTAAGATTCGGCGCAATCAACAACGCAATCAACAACGCAATCCATCAACTCGACCCGCCATTGCCATCGGAGGTCTCCGCAGATGCCTGATCAGGAAATGTACAACCCGCCAGCATCGTTCCAGAAGTCAGCTTTCGTCTCCAGCATGGAGCAGTACGAGCAGGAGTATCAGCGCTCCATCGATGACCCTGAAGGGTTCTGGGCGGAGAAAGCCAGCGAACTTCACTGGTTCAAGAAGTGGGACTCAGTCCGGGACTACAACTACAACATGGACGATGGCCCCATCGACATTAAGTGGTTTGAGGGCGGTACCACCAATATTGCGTACAACTGCCTCGACCGGCATCTGCCAGAGCGAGCTGACCAGCCTGCCATTCTGTGGGAAGGTAACGCGCCCGGTGAAGACCGAACGATTACTTACGGTGAGCTACACGACCAGGTCTCGAGATTTGCCAACGTCCTGAAATCAAAAGGCGTGGAAAAAGGTGACCGAGTCTCCATCTACCTGCCGATGATCCCGGAACTAGGAGTCGCAATGCTGGCCTGTGCACGCATTGGCGCAATCCACTCGATCGTGTTCGGTGGCTTCTCCGCAGATGCACTGGGCGACCGCATCGCTGACTCCACATGCAAGATTCTGATCACATGTAACGGTACCCACCGCGGCGATCGGCCGGTCCAGATGAAACCCATTGCAGATGAGGCGATGGCGAAAGCTGAGGCACAGATGGGTGAGCCAGTCCAGAACTGCGTCGTGGTCGAGCGCGTCAAGGACAACCCGGACATCCCATGCGAGCTGAAGGACGGACGAGACACGTGGTGGCATGATGAACTCGCCGCCGCGAGCGATAATTGTCCGGCTGAAGAGATGGACGCGGAAGATCCGCTATTCATCCTCTACACCTCCGGCTCCACCGGCAAGCCAAAGGGCGTGCAGCACAGCGTTGGTGGCTACATGGTCTACGCGTCGCTCACCCACAAATTGGTGTTCGACTACCAGGATGGCGATATCTTCTTCTGCACGGCCGATATTGGCTGGGTAACGGGCCACTCATACATCGTCTATGGCCCGCTCGCGAACGGCGCAACAACGCTCATGTTCGAAGGCATTCCAACCTACCCCGGGCCCGACCGCTTCTGGCAAATCGTTGAGAAGTGGAAGGTCAACCAGTTCTACACCGCCCCTACCGCCATCAGGGCCATTGCCCGTGAAGGCAGCGAGTGGCCGGACAAGTACCCGATGAAGTCTCTGAAACTGCTCGGGACGGTGGGTGAGCCCATAAACCCCGAGGCATGGCGCTGGTACAACACCCACGTCGGCAAAGAGCGCTGTCCCATCGTCGACACGTGGTGGCAGACGGAGACCGGAGGCATCATGATCACGCCGCTGCCCGGCGCAACGCCAACCAAGCCCGGCTCAGCCACGCTGCCATTCTTTGGCATCAATCCCGTAATTCTCGACCCGGAAACTGGCAAAGAGATCGAAGGCAACGGTGTTTCCGGTGTACTTGCGATCAAGGAGCCATGGCCAGGCCAAATGCGCACGATCTACGGCGACCACGCCCGGTTCGAAGACACCTACTTCCAGATGTACAAGGGCTACTACTTCACCGGAGACGGCAGCACTCGTGACGAAGATGGCTACTACTGGGTTACAGGCCGCGTCGATGACGTCATAAACGTCTCCGGCCATCGCATGGGTACGGCAGAAGTCGAGAGTGCGCTCGTGCTGCACGATAACGTCGCGGAAGCTGCTGTGGTGGGCTACCCTCATGAGATCAAGGGTCAAGGCATCTATGCCTACGTCACCCTCAATGTGGGAGTCGACTACTCAGACGACCTGAAAACCGAGCTGCGAAATCAAGTTCGCTCCGTAATCGGTCCAATCGCCGCGCCAGACGTAATCCACTGGGCGCCAGCGCTGCCGAAAACGCGATCCGGAAAAATCATGCGCCGCATCCTCCGCAAAATAGCCAACAACGAAGCCGACACCATAGGTGACACGTCAACGCTGGCGGAACCGCAGGTAGTAGACGACCTAATCGCCAACAAGGTGTAGCTGAGGAACGCTCCAAAGCGTCCCGAAGTCCCGCCTTATCCCCTCTCCCAGTGGGAGAGGGCTAGGGTGAGGGCGCGCTACGTCCGCCGCACACGCCTGTACCACCCGTCAGAAATCCCCTCACCTCAATCCTCTCCCCCAAGGGGCGAGGAAGTAGATCCATCCGCCACACATTACTGTGTGCTTGTCCCCTCTCTCATTTGGGGAGAGGGCGAGGGAGGTTCCCGTGCCTAGTCCGCGCGCTACAGCCAGGCGATCGCCTGACCACCACCGGCGGCCAGCGCCACCACAATCCACGGCGGCCACCTGAGCAGGGCGAGCAGGCCGAATGCGCCCAGTGCCAGGCTTATGTCCTTCTCATCGCGAATTGCCGTGGTCCAGATTGGGTCGTAGAGCGCGGCCAGAAGAATGCCAACCACTACGGCGTTCACGCCCAACAACGCTCGCCTGACGCGCTGATTGGCGCGGAGGGAGGGCCAGTACGGCATCACGCCCACTACCAGTAGGAACGATGGCAGGAATATGGCACCCAGTGCGATCAAGCCACCCACCCATCGTGCAGATGAGAAGTCGATCACGCTGCCAAGGTACGCAGAGAACGTGAACAGCGGGCCGGGAACGGCCTGAGTTGCGCCGTAACCGGCCAGAAACTGATCTTCCGTGAGTAGTCCGGGTTCAACCGTTTCAGCCTGAATGAGCGGCAACACAACATGCCCGCCGCCGAAGACCAGCGACCCGGACGAGTACATGCCGTCGATTACGTCAATCGAGCGGTCATCGGTAAGCTCGCTGGCGATGGGCAACGCGATCAAAAGGGCAAAGAACGCGAAGATGGCGACGACACCGATTCGTTTGTGGCCCACCGCCCGAGATGGTTCGCCCGAATCCTCGTCTGTGTGCAAGATGAAGTAGCCGACTGCCGCGCCAATCGCTATAACACCCACCTGCCAGAAGAATCCCGGTACTAGCAGCATTGAGATTGCGGCGGCAATTGCTATCGAACCGCGTATCGCATCAGGCGCCAGCGTTTTCGCCATGCCCCAGACCGCGAGGGCTACCACTGCCACGACGACGACCTTCAGGCCGTGCAGCCAACCGGCATCTGCTACGTCACCTATCTCCGTAACGCCATAAGCGAACAGAATCAGAGCAATCGCCGATGGCATCGTAAATCCGAACCATGCAATCAGTGCGCCTAGTATGCCGCCTCGCAGCTGCCCCACGGCCATGCCAACCTGGCTGCTAGCAGGCCCCGGTAACACCTGCGCCAGCGCTACTATGTCTGCGAACTCGCGCTCGCTCAGCCACTGCTTCCGGCCGACGTACTCATCACGAAAGTAGCCGATGTGTGCGATTGGCCCGCCAAATGACATCAACCCCAGCTTGAGGGCGGCCGAAAAAACCTCCAACAGGTTGCGCGCTCCGCTGGGGGCATCGGGGGTATTTGAGTCCGGTGGTGTGGCGTCTGTCATGGCGTGCGGGGCCATCATATGCGGTGTGGCGATGTTGCGGAGTCCGAGTGATGTGACGCCCAATTAATGCAGCGACATGTTGCTGCAGGCCGTTGTCTCTTTGACTGCATCGCCTCACATGCTCATAATCACGCCCGCACTGATTTTTGAATCGACAAACAGATGCCCCGGGCAAAGGAACAGACCATTGGCGAAGATGACTGGCTCACAGTTTGTGGCGGAAACGATCAAGTCGTACGGAGTGGATCACATCTTCTTCGTACCCGCCGTCCTTTATCAGTTGCTCTCAGAGTTTGAGAAGATCGGCGGAAAAGCAGTCATGGCACACTCGGAAAAGTCGGCCGCGTATATGGCTGATGGGTACGCTAGAGCTCGCAAAGGGCCAGGCGTGGCACTTGGGCAGTCCGTAGGCGCAGTGAACCTCGCCGCGGGATTGCAAGACGCGTTTCTAGCGCTGTCTCCAGTAGTCACGCTAACTGGCCGACGGCAGCCTGGCTGGCGACAGCGTCACTCCTATCAGGAGATCGACCACCGGGCACCGTTTGATGCGGTTACCAAGTTCAACGCCGAAGTGGAGTCCCAGGAAGAGCTGCCAATGCTGCTTCGACAGGCCTTCCGGGCTGCGGTGACAGGCGCAACTGCACCAACGCACCTCGATTTGCCAGGAATATCCGGAACCGATCTGATGGGCGAAGGCGACTTTGAAGTCATCCCCGAGCCGCGCTTCGCCAAGCAGCCGCCGTTCCGACCGCTTCCTGATCCCGTAGACATACGGGCCGTAGCCGATCTGCTTCGGCAAGCAGAGCGACCTGCCATCGTCGCTGGTGGTGGCGTCACAACTTCTGGTGCTGCAGTCGAACTTCGGGAGCTAATCGAGAAGCTCAACATCCCGATGGCATACGCGCTGAACGCCAAGGGACAGGTTCCAGATGACCACCCGCTGAACGTCGGGATGGTCGGTTCATACTCACGCTCTTCAGCGAACAAGTTCATCCGAGAAGCTGACCTCGTCCTCTACATCGGCAGTCGTACGGGCAGCCAGGTCACACACGATTGGAAGATTCCTGGCCCGGGAGTGAAGGTCGCTCAGATTGACGTCGAAGGCGAAGAGCTTGGCCGCAACTATCCAAACTCCGCCAGCGTGCTCGGCGACGCCCGCGAGTCGATTCGAGCGCTGCTCAGCGTTATGGATCCTGTGCAGAACCGCGACAAGTGGCTTGGCCGGTATCGCGAGATCGTCGCTGACTGGACTGCTGAGCAACAGGAGTTCTGGGAGTCCGATGCGATTCCAATGCGCCCTGAGCGCGTCTGCAAAGAGATATCAGCAGCGCTGCCTGACGACGGTGTAGTGGTGGTCGACACCGGCCACAATGCCATGTGGGCGGGTATGTATTTGGACATCAACAAGCCTGGCCAGCAGTTCATCCGCTGTGCAGGCTCACTGGGCTGGGCCTTCCCGGCAGCAATTGGCGTCAAGTACGCCGTTGGCGACCGTCCTGTGGTCTGCTTCACCGGCGATGGTGGTCTCTGGTACCACTTCACTGAACTGGAAACGGCCGTCAACCATGGCCTCCCATTTGTCACGGTGGTGAACGACAACCGCTCGTTCAACCAGACGCAGGGTGGTGTGAGGCGTGCCTATGAGGGTAGTGGAAGCGAAGGCGACAACGTCTGGAAGTTCACTGACGTGGACTTCGCAGCTGTCGCCCAGGAGATGGGCGCGGTTGGAATGAAGGTCACACGACCAGACGAGCTTGGTGCTGCCATCGACGAGGCCATCAAGGCTGACCGACCTGTAATTATCGACGCAAAAACTGACCCGGCGGCGATGGCTCCGCTGGCGTGGGGGTAACCAGATGAAAGCTGCAATTATGCGAGGCAAGCAACGCCTCGAGATCGAAGATGTCCCGACGCCGGAGCCGGGGCCAAGTGATGTTCTGATCAAGATCAAGTACAACGGCCTCTGCGGGTCTGACGTGCACCGGTTCCAGTATGGAGCGGCCGAAGAAGGCTCCATCATGGGCCACGAGTACATCGGCGAAGTCAAGCAGGTTGGCCAGGGCGTGACCCGTTGGAAAGAAGGTGACCGCGTAGTCGGCGGCGGAGGCACCAATCCTGCTCCAACAGGCGGAGCGTTCGGCGGTGCTCGATACAGCGCCCAGTCCGTGGGCTTCAAGTCCCCAAAATGGGGCGGATTCGCCGAGTTCATCACACTGCCAGAGTGGGCACCATCGCCAATCCCAGACAACGTGCCGGACGAGATGGCCGTGCTGGCCGAGCCATGCGCCATTGCAGTCCACGCCGTTCGAAGGTCTGCGTTCCGAGTCGGCGACGATGCAGTCGTGATGGGCGCTGGCCCAATCGGTCTACTGATCCAGCAGGTTTTGAAAGCTGGCGGAGCGAACAATATATACGTATCTGAGCCTGCTCCTGCAAGAGCGGAAGCTGCGGCTGCACTGGGCGCTACACGAGTGTTCGACCCGGCGGCCGAGAAGGTTGTCGAAGAGATCGTCGAGCTATCCGGCGGACTTGGCGTCCCGGTGGCCTTCGACGCCGCGGCAGCAAAGTCGACGCTCCAGCAAGGTCTGGAGATGGTGCGACGCGGCGGAGAGGTACTGCTGGTATCGATGGCATGGGTCGACGTGCCGCTGCTCACCGTGGAATGGATTGGCCGCGAGGTCGAAATGAAAGCCGCCTACGGCTCAACTCCGCAGGACTGGCAAACAGTGCTGACGCTCATGGAGCGCGGCCAGATTGACCACAAGCCAATGGTGCCAGTCGATAGCTTCATTGGGTTCGACCAGATGCAGGAGTCCATGGAACGCCTCATGTCTCCTGATGAGCACATCCAACTCGTTCTCGCACCCTAGCCGAATCGCGATAACCGTAACTAGCCGACAAACGGAGATGTACACGTGCCCAGAGTTTTGATCGCCGGTGCCCAGCAGGAGATTTCCAGCTTCAATCCTGTGATTTGTGACTACGACTTCTTCACTAAGATGTGGGGTGATGAGATCGTAGACAAGAACCGCGGTCAAAACTCCGAGGTCGGCGGCGCAATTGAGGCGCTGGAGAAGATGCCAGGCATGGAATTGGTGCCTACGTACAACGCCGGTGCCGGAAGCGCCGGGCCATTAGAGCACGCGTCGTTCCTTCGTATTGCTCGCGAGTTCGAAGAAGCGATTCAGCCCCACGCTGGCAAGGTAGATGGAGTATTCCTCCACTTCCACGGCTCAATGGGTACGACTGAAGAGCTTGATCCGGAGGGCTATCTCATCGAGCGGGCTCGGGCGATCCTTGGCGAGGACATTCCGTTCGTGTTCACTGGTGATATCCACGGCGTCACGACTGCTCGAATGCTTCGGCACACGAACGGCATGGCGATTTACCACACCTACCCGCACACCGATTTCGCAGACACCGGACGCCGAGCAGCTCGTGCGCATGCTGGAAGGCGGCGTGAAGCCCGTAATCGCCCGCGCAACGGTGCCAGCTCTCGTCCGCGGCAATGAACTGATCACTGAGACCGGCCTATTCGGCAATCAAGTCCGGTGCGCCAAGTCTCTGCACAATAATCCAAAGGTGCTCAACGCGGGGATGCAGATCGGAAACCCGTTCACAGATGTTCCGGAGGTCTGCAGTCAGGCGATTGTGATCACAGACGGCGATGAGGAACTTGCGCGCGAGTCAGCCTTGAAGATGGCCCGTGAGTTCTGGCCGAATCGAGCGAAGATGCAGGCCATCTTCACCCCGCTTGAGGAGTCGGTCAGAGAGGCCGCAAACCTTGATTCGCCAATCATGTTCACCGATGCTGCCGATGCACCATCATCCGGCTCCCCCGGCGACAGCAACGCCATCATCGAAGAGATCGTCCGGCAGGGCCAGGCGTACACCGTCCTCGCACCAATCGTGGATGCTCCGACTGCTGAAAAAGCACACCGACGCGGCACCGGCGCCACTTTCATAGCCACAGTTGGCGGCGATCAGGATCCTCGCTACAGGCCGCTGGAGCTTGAACTCACGGTCCAGAGCATCTACGAGGGTGATGGCTTCCCACTGGAAACATGGGGCGGCCACGAAGACCCCGGCAACACCGCGGTGCTCACGTCCGGGAATCTGACGCTGGTCGTGATTTCGAATCCGATCAACCTGGTCGACCGCGCACTCTTCTTCGCCAACGGGCTGGACCCGAAGGACTTCCACGCTACCGTGGTGAAGTCGCCACACTGCGAGCCGCAGTTTTTCCAGGACTACGTCACCCGCAACTTCAACGTAGACGCACCCGGCTCAACCAGCGCAAACCTGCCCAGCCTGGGCCACACCAACGTCAAGCGCCCAATCTACCCGCTGGACGAAGGCGTGGAGTACACCGGCGAAGTGGAGATCTTCACGCGGGACTAGCGTTCTGGTAAACGGATACGCGTCGGCGAGCGACTAGTCCACTTTTCTCCAGAACGGCTCACGCTGCTTCACGGTATCCAGCACACCTTCCCGCCATGCCGGCAGATCCCAGCCCAGCGGTTGCAAGGCACCGGTACGCCAGCCTATTCGTTCGTGGACGTCGCTATCGGAGTAGTACGCCAGATACGCCACCTCCAAGAACAACTCAAACTGCGCCGGACTTGGCGTCTCCAGCTTTCTGAGCGCCTCCGTTTGGTCATCTGGCGACGACTCTGAAAAAGCATCCCCAAGTCCTTCCAACACCGCCGCTAAAGCACCCCCGAAGCGTGCATGACCGTCCGCCATACGCTGGCATTCGGCAAGTATCGCGGGCGTGCCTGCGCCTGGCATCGTGTCTGACGGTGGAATGATGATATTCAACACCGCACCAAGCAGTTTCTGTTCACTTTCTGTTCGCTGAGATGTCATTACCTCAAGTCTCCGCGCTCGTGAGCAATGTAGTCGGCAACCCGGAGCGCCACCGCCTGTATCGTGGGGGTTGGATTGACTGCGCCGCCGGTGACGAACACTGAGCCATCGACGATGAACAGGTTGTCGGCATCATGCGCCTGCCCGTACTGATTCACGACTGAAGTGGCAGAGTCCTCACCCATGCGTGCCGTGCCCATCAGGTGCCAGCCCGTGTTCTCAGAGAGAGCATTCTCCACCACTCTGCTTGCACCCGCCGTCTCCATGACTTTCCTTGCCGATTGCACCCCGTGTGCAAGCAGCTTCCTGGAGTTGTCGCTGAGACGATAATCTACTTTAGGACCGGGGATTCCGAAACGATCTACTCGAGTCGTATCCAGCATCACCTGGTTGTACTCCTCCGGCAGGTCATCGCCAATCACACCAAGCCCAAGGTTCTTGCCGAACCGCGCTGCAAACTCATCGTGATGGCCCGATCCCCACGGCACGTTGCCAATCGCAGTTGGCGCAGGACCGAGGCCGCGCCCCATCTGGAACGTATAGCCACGCTTGAAGCCACGTGATTCGTCCGTTTCGTAGAACTCTTGCGACATGATGATGCAAGCCAGCGGCCCTTTGTACGTCGGCCCATCTAGGTTCTCGAACAGGCCCGAAGCACCGGCATAGACGTGGAACATCAGGTTCTTGCCCACCTTCCCCGAGCTGTTCGCCAGCCCATCAGGATGCGAATCCGATGCCGAGTGCAGCAACATCCGCGGCGTACCGATACCGTTGCAGCCAACCACTACGGCTTTGGCGCTCAGGAATCCCGGCTCACCTTCGGGGTCGAAGTACTCGACGCCAGTCGCGCGTCCATCCGGTCCCGTAGTGATCTTGAACACCGTTGTGTTATCCCAAATCTCCGCACCGGCCTCGATTGCATCCGGCAAGTACGTGATGTCAGCGCTCGCCTTCGCACCACGGCTACACCCAATGCCAAGCGGCCCACAGAAGTTGCACGCCTTCCGCCCTTTGTACTCCGTGGAGTTCACATGCACATCAGACGGCCACCAGTGCCAGCCAAGTTCATCGAACGCCCGTCCGATGTGTTCGCCATCCTGCCCAATCGGCAATGGTGGCATTTGACGCGGCGACCGCGGCGGGTTCGCAGGATCACCGGAAATCCCTGAGCAACCCATCATCTCGTCGTTAAGATCGTAATAGCTCTCAAGGTCCCAGTAGCTGATCGGCCAGTCTTCAGCCACGCCATCAAGCGACTTCACCCGGAAGTCCGAGGGGTGGAAGCGCGGCACATGCCCCGTCCAGTGAATGGTGCTGCCGCCAACGGCGTTGTACATCTGGAGCTTGATAGCCGAGTCATCGTCGTTGACCGGGTAGTCGGCGGGAAGTTGGCGCACGTTCGGGTGGTAGGCCCACTTCGTACGCATCTGGTACTGCCAATCGTCCTGCGCCACCGCAAAAGTGCTGGGATCGACCCACGGCCCCTGCTCGATGCAGATAACCCGGAATCCCGCCCGCGCCAAGCTCCACGTAACCGCCGCACCCGACGCACCAGACCCAATCACAATCACGTCCGTCTCAGACTGTCTCTTCGTCATCAGCTCCCTCTGCCGTCGATGATGTCCGCATCAAAGCGTTGGTCATAACTCGACGGCAGCGTATCCCCGCAACTGGCCGCAATCAACGGGAGTCAGTGGAATGTCGGTCGCAAGTGAGTGAGATAATCCAACGCTCTGCCCAGCAATCCCCAAAAGAGCACACCACATTGACCAATCCCCGTGAGTTCAACATTGCAGTCCTGCCCGGCGACGGCATCGGTATCGAAGTGACGGAGGCTGCGTTGGCTGTGCTTGCGGCGGCGCAGAAGAAGCACGGCGGCTTCAAGCTATCGAATACCGAGATGCCTGCGGGTGCCGGACTCTATCGGGACACTGGCGTGGCGCTGCCTGAGGAGACGCTGCTGGGTGCGGGTGCTGCTGACGCCATCTACCTTGGCGCAATGGGTCTGCCGAACATTCGATATGACGATGGCACTGAAATTGCACCTCAACTGGACTTGAGGTTTAATTTTGGCCTGTATGCGGGAGTCCGTCCTGTTCGGGCGTATCCAAACGGGCCAAGCGCGCTTTCTGACCCACGTGCAGGTGACATCGACTTCGTTCTGATTCGCGAAAGCACAGAAGGCCTCTTCGCATCTCGCGGCAAAGGCACAGTGGAAGATGACCGAGAAGCTCGTGAGACGATGGTCATCACTCGCCCGGTCTCAGAAGAGCTGTTCGACTTCTCGTTCGCTCTGGCTCGCCGCCGCAAGGCGATCGGACGCGCCGGTCACGTCACGCTGGTCGACAAAGCCAACGTGTTCACGGCGTTCGCATTCTTCCGCAAGATCTTCGACGAACGCGCCGCCAACTTCGCAGACATCACGTCAGACCACCACTACGTCGATGCAATGGCGCTGGACATGATTCGTAGGCCGTGGGACTTCGATGTGATGGTGACGGAGAACATGTTCGGCGACATTCTCTCCGACCTCGCAGCGGGACTCGTCGGCGGCATGGGTTTCGCACCCTCCGCTGATATCGGTTCGGACAACGCCGTGTTCCAGCCAGCCCACGGCACCGCCCCCGACATCATGGGCACCGGTACGGCGAACCCTATCGCCGCAATTCTCTCGGCCTCAATGATGCTTGAGTGGCTTGGCGACCGAGACGATGCCCAGGCCTGTAAAGACGCCGCCGTCTCGATTGACGAGGCAGTATCGCTCGCCATATCCGAGCGAGGCATCCGCACCGCGGACGTGGGTGGCACGCACAAGACCGATCAGGTAGTCGAAGCGGTGATTGATTTGCTGTGAACACAGGACAGACGTAGGGGTGCCCCTTGTCGGTACCCGGCTGCTCGGGTTGCGGCGATCGCGGAACCGGGCAACCACAAGGGATTGCCCCTACGACAGATGGTGACGATCGCGTCGCACCACTTGAACCCCGCCCCATCTCCAGTTACTCTGCCGCAACCGTTTGTCATAGCGGCCGAATCGCACATTCGCAGCCCAACCTATTCGGTGGAAAAACATTCCCATGAAACGCCAGAGAGTTATGTACTTGAACGCGGCCTCAAGGAGCCTCAGAGCTCCCGTTGTGGGGTTCGCAATCCATGAGCCCGTGCCGTCCGATGCGCCGCAGATTGAGGCCGGTGTGGAGATGCCGTATGAGACGGTGCATAACGCGATTCTCGATGGCTGGAAGGTGATCCACTTCCCAGCCCAGCGTGCTGAGGGGCACCCCGAAAAGGTTGGTGTGTTTGGCTACGAATTCGTCCTGGACCAGATCGTAGACGTCGATGAGTAAGACCAACACACCGAATTTGCTGAGCGACGATCAAATCGCGTCGTTCATCATCAACGGCTACATCATCATCGAGCCTGACCACGCACGCAACTACAACGAGAACATTTTCAGTAGCCTCAGGGAGATGCCCGAGAATCCCGGTGAGCACATTCAAGAGGCCCTCCCCGCAATCAATGACTTGCTGGAGCACCGCACAGTAGTCGGTGCGCTCGCTAGCTTGCTCGGTTCTGGCTACACCCGCGACAAGGGCGGACACATCCACATGAACCCGCCGCACACCCGTGCGCAGCCCTGGCATCAGGACGAGCGTTTCGGCCGGGGCCATCAGGACCGCGACGGCGATCACATCAAGCAGGCGATGCTGATGTACTACCCGAAAGACGTCACCGAAGACATGGGGCCAACTGTGATTCTTCCCGGAAGTCATCGGCGAGTTGCCAGCCCGGAGTCGATGGTCACGCTGGTGAACCTGAAGGACCAGGTCTTTACGACCGTGAACGCCGGTGCAGTGGTTTTGACGCACCCTGACATCTGGCACGCCGGAACGGGCAACCGTAGCGATCGCGTTCGCTACATGGTCAAGATGCATTTCAGTCGGAACCAGCAGAACAGCGAACCATCGTGGAGCCACGACCCCGCCAATCTCGCAGAGATCCGGCTCCGCCTCGATAGCGAGCACCCGTCAACGCTCTCACGCAACGAGTACGAGGCGGATCACGCCACACGCGTCAGAACCTGGAACAATATCGCGGGCACCGCTGCCATGCCGTTGCAGTCAGGATCACACCTTGGCGGGCCGTGGCCGGTCTCAGGCGGAGCGACAACCGCATCACGCCAACGGCGGGACGTCTAGCGCATGTGGCCTCCGCCGTTTACGTCGAGGGTTACGCCGTTGATGTAGCTGGAGCGCTCTGAGGCCAGGAAGATGACGGCCTCTGCCTGCTCACGCGTTTCTGAGGCCCGCCCGAGAGGGATGAACCACGGCTGCGGTTCTGGCATCTCGAGTCCCTCTTCCTTCGCCTCGTCGATAGCAGCGTTGAACGCATCTCTACGAATCATCATTCGAGGATTCGCCACCGCTCCTGGTGAGACTGCATTCGCACGAATCCCAAACGGCCCGAGCTCTCTGGAGAGATGGCGAATCATGCCGCTCACCCCGGCCTTAGACGCCGCATACGCGGCGTATGCAAACGCACCCGTAGGCGAGCCTGTCATGGCCCCGGTCGATGAGAAGGATACGATGGTCCCTTCACCTCGCTGTTTCATGTGTGGCAGCACCGCTCGGATGCACAGGAACACGGTCTTGAGGTTGAACTCCATCGTCCCGTCCCAGTCCGCCTCGCTAACCTGCTCCGTCCAGAGCTGGGTCATGCCCTCTGACTTGTAGATGTAATCGCCGGTCTCCTCATTGCGTTCGAGATACGTCGCGGTGGTACCGCTACCACCTGCGACGGTTGCCAGCGAGTCGATGCGACCGAGCTTTTCCAGAACGTTGGCCACGCCAGCTTCAACCTGCCCGGCGTCCAGCAGATCGACCACCTCCCAGTGCGCCCGACCACCTGCGGCTTCGACTTCGGCGGCGGCCTCCCGTAGGCGCGGCTCATCGATGTCAAATATCGCTACGTCAGCGCCTTCTGCTGCTGCCACTGAGACCACAGCGCGGCCAATGCCGTTGGCTCCGCCGGTGATGAGGATGACCTTGCCTCGCAGTGAGTTGCTCTCTCGTTTGGTGCTCATACGGCTCTCGTCCACTCCAGTTTTGAACTCAGACGCTTACTTTGCGTCCTCTTTCAATAGCCACTTCAAGATGACTGACGGTTTGATTGGCATCTCAAGGAATCGATGCCCTGTTGCATCTGCGATGGCGTTGGAAACGGCGCCAATTGGGGGCACTATTGGCACTTCAGCGGCGCCACGCACCCCAAATGGGTGCAGCGGGTTGGGCACCTCCACAAGAATGGTCTCGATCATGGGAAGGTCCATCGAAATGGGCATCTTGTAATCGAGGAAACTTGGATTCTCCATGCGGCCATCAGCGTCGTACACGTACTCCTCGTTCAGACACCACCCGATGCCCTGTGCGACGCCGCCTTCGACCTGTCCCTCGGCATAGGCAGCGTGGGCGGCCTGACCAACGTCTTGCAACGCCGTATAGCGAGTCACATTTGTCTTTCCGGTCTCACGATCGATCTCGATATCGCAGATATGAACGCCATACCCGTTGGTGTCGCCCTGATGATCAATCGAGCCGGTGGCGTTCACCGGGCCACCAGTCTCATCCATGCGACCGGCCAATTCTGTGAATGAGATCAAACTCGCCGGACTGTCAGTGGCCGTGAACACTCCATCCTCAAACCCAACCGCGTCGGCGTCGCATTCCAGCACTATGGCGGCCCGTTCTTTTAGCTGCTCCACCATCTCATTTGCGGCCAGGAACACGGCAACGCCCATCACATTGGTGACCCGGGATCCCGCTGTGGTGTCGGTAAAACCTATTCCGTCAGTATCGGGAATGACGGGAATGACTGCGTGCGCGTCGATGCCAAGAACTTCTGCCACCTGCATCGACACCGATGCCCTGGTGCCTCCAATGTCTTGTGATCCTTCGGTCAGCGACACGGTGCCATCTTTGTTGAGCGATAGAGCTGCGGACGCCATTCCACCGCCATGTGGGGCGTAGCCAACTCCGATCCCTCGGCCGCGCATCCAGCGGTCATCAGACTCGGGCTTCGGGCTTGTCCAGTGATCAGTAGATCGCGCTGCCTCCAGCGTTTCTACGAATCCAACTTTGCCGAATCTGCCCCCGTGTACGCGCTGTGTGCCCTCACGGGAAGAGTTTTTTATCCGGAAGTCGATCTTGTCCCAGTTCATCCGATCACAGATATCATCGATCGCCTGCTCGATAGCGAACGCTGCCTGGGGCAGCCCCGGCGCTCTGTAAGCGTTGGTCTTCGGCCTGTTGACCAGTATGTCGTAGCCATCGGCGCGAGCATTTGGAATGTCATACGGGGCAAATGTCGCTGGAATTGCCCAGATAATCGCTGAGCCAGGATATGCACCTGCCTCAAGATTCATCTCCATGTGGGCCGAGATGAGCTTCCCATCGTTCGTGACACCGATTTTTGCGCTGACTTCACTGCCCGACGCAGGACCGGTTCCCTCGAAAACCTCCGGCCGGTCCATCACCATCTTCACTGGCCGATGTACGGCTCGCGAGAGGAGAGCAGCGACGGTTGGCAGATACGCCAACGTCTTTCCACCGAATCCGCCACCAATCTCTACTGCGTTTACCTTTATCCGAGACTCAGGAATAGCCAATGTCTCGGCGACCTGTGTGCGGATCGAGAACATACCCTGGGTGCTGGACGAGATGGTCAGCCGCCCGTCCTCATCCCAGAACACTGTGCCGTTATGGGGTTCCACATACCCCTGATGGACCATCTGCGAGGAGGTCGCTAGTTCCACGACTAGATCGCACTTCGCGAATCCAGCATCAACATCGCCAATTCCTTCGGCGATGTGGCTAGCGATGTTCGAGCCGACCACGGTCTCCCCGAAGTGATCACATTCCAGAGTCGGGTGCAACAGTGGTGCATCAGGCTTCATGGCCTCGGCAATGTTCATCACCGGCGGCAATACCTTGTACTCGACCTGAATCTGCTTCGTCGCCTCAATTGCGATGTTCCGAGACGTTGCAGCAACCGCGGCAACCGGGTGCCCTTTGAACAGCACCTTGTCGTCAGCCATGATGTGGGTAGTGCCACGGCGCAGCCCTTCCGCCTCGTGGCGCGGGAAGTCGGCGTACGTAATCACGCCGAGCACACCGGGCAACTCAAGTGCCGCCCGGTAGTCGATAGAAACGATCTCAGCGTGTGCGTGCGGACTGCGGAGCAACTCACCCCACACCAGGTCTGGAACCTTTACGTCGGCGCCGTAAACGGCACGCCCGGTAACTTTGTCGATACCGTCATGCCTGATTGGGCGGGTACCAAGGACTTTGTAACGGGTACTTTTTGTGGATGTTGTTGATGTCATGGGGGCGGCGCTAAACCGTCCGCTCCTCAAGCCAGTCCAGATCAAACGTCGTGCCAAATCCGGGGCGGTCCGACGGTGTGAGGTAGCCGTTCTTGATCGTTGGGGTCCCAGGTAGCACGACCATCTCTTCCAGCGGCACTCCGGGGGGAGCAACACCCTCTGAGCGCTCGGCCCACGAGACAGCGGGCATGGCGTAGGCGAGGTGCTGGCCGTACGGGTAATTGGTGCTGGCGTGCGGGATGACGCTGATGCCGTGGGCCTCCGCAAGATGACAGATCTTGATGCCGGCGGTGAGGCCGCCAACCCACTGCAAGTCTGGCTGAAATATGTCGACCAGCCCGTGGCTTGCGGCCAGTGCGAAAGGGTGCATGCTGTACCAGTGCTCGCCAGTAGCCAGCGTCTGGTACGGAATCCGCTGCCGCACCTTGAAGTAGCTGTCCATGTCGTCCGGCAACATGTAATCCTCCAGCCACTTGATGCGATACGGCCTCAGCGCCTCTGCGATTCGCACCACGTACTCCGTGTTCATGGACATCCATGCGTCCACCGCGATCTCGACGTCCGGGCCAACCTGTTCACGAGTCTTCGCGACCAACTCTTCAGTACGATTTAGCCCCGGAAGGCCAGCGTCTGGCCCCTCGCGTAGGAACAGTTTTACGGCCTTGAAGCCAAGCTCAAGGAACCAGTCGATGCTGTTCTCCGTGCCGTATGAGATATCAGTGTTACTGGCGTAGCAGAAGATCTCTTTCTTCTGCGGTCCGCCAATCAGCTCGTACACCGGCCGATTCAGAATCTTGCCCTTCAGGTCCCACAGCGCGTTATCGACCGCACTGATCGCGAAGCTAGGCAGACCCGCAGTGCCATACGGAGACGATGCCCTCTGCATCACGTCCCAGTGTCGCTCGGTGGCCATCACGTCTTCGCCCTCGATCAGCTTCGCAAAATGATCGTTGATCAGACTCACCGTTGGCCCACTGTGCAGCGTCAACCCAAAGCCCCACGTGCCATCGTCAGCAGTCACCACACACGCAGTGCGCTTCCAATCGTTGCCCCAGTCGCCACGCGTCATCTCCGGGTAGCGATGCATCGGACTGACGAACCCATCCGTCGCCTGCTTCGGCACCCTCGGCGTGGTCGTCATCTGCGGCGTCACATCAACCGCGACCGCTCGAACTGACTTGATTTTCATGCTGCTCCTGACAAAAACGAAAGGTGATCAGAAATCCGTTGACATCGTACATACTCCATCAGATAATTATTTCGTAGACTTTCGTAACTTAAAGATCGTCTGGGAAGAAGTGCATATGGCGAAGCCGATAAAGAGTATGCCAACGCTGAGCCCCAAGCAGGCTGAACAGTTGGCCAAGTATTTAAGAGAGACGAAACCCGATCCAAAAGCCAGGGAAGAGATGCTGGCACGGGCACGAGAAGCCACAAAAGGACTGAGAGTCATTAGAGAATCATCCGAGTAATTTTCTGCCCAGTCAGACTTCAAGGGTAGGCGTTTGCCTGCCCTTTTTTTGTGGTCAAATCATCCGTGAGGAATTTCGACTAACTTGGCAATCGATCCTTCCAAAATTGTGGTTCGCCTTCTCACGAGCGATACCGACGTAGCAGATTTTAAATGTGGCGATCAGGACTGGGAACGTGAGGTTGCTGCATTCCTGCAAGAAGACGCGCTACGAGAGCAGAGTGACGGCCTCAACAAAACTTGGGTGTTCTCTCATGCGAATGAGTGCATCGGGTACGTCAGCCTGCTTGCTTCGAGCTTACGTCCGCAAGCCGACTCCACGATTCCAGACGTTGGGTATCCAGAAGCTCCCTGCGTAATGATTGGGCAGCTGGGCGTACATGAAGGATTTCAAGGACAAGGTATGGGGGAAACCGTCTTGTACTGGGTTATCGAGCAAGCCACCGAGTCTAGCTTTGGTGTCCGATTCCTCACTCTTCATGTTGATCGCGGAAATGCACGAGCACAGGACTTTTACGAAAGCCATGATTTCCGCAGGATACGAGGATTGAGCGATAGCGCCCATCGCTTCATGCTGCTAGACCTACATTTGCCGGGACACGCACCCTACATCGATGGGATTACCTGAGTCCCTAAGCGGAAACAGCGAACGGCTGGATCTTCTCGAAGGTGCCGCCCACTATTGGTGCGGCATCGATGCCCAGCCAGTCTTCCAGCATGTCTGTGTAGAGGCCGCGGAAGTCGAAGTTGTAGGCCAGGTCGCCTTCGATCAGATCGCTTGGGTCGAGCGACGGGTACTCGCTGTAGTGGCCGCCCTGAACTTCATCGCCGAGGATGAACGCGACGCCACCTGACCCGTGGTCTGTGCCAGTGCCGTTGTCCTTCACACGCCGGCCGAATTCCGAGAACATGAGGATGGCGATCTCTTTGCCTGCCTCGTGCTCGTCCAGGTCATCTTTGAAGGCTCTCAGCGCCTCTGAGAGTTCCTTCCAGAGCACTTCCTGCAGTGCAACCTCGTTGGTGTGTGTGTCAAACCCACCATGGACGGTGTAAAAGACGCGCGTTCCAAGCTCTGCAAGGTGAATCTGCGCAACGCCCTTCAACGAATCGGCGATCGCACTCGACGGATACTCAACGTTCGATGAGTACTTGGCCGGAGCTTCTTTCAAGATTTCTGCACCACGCAGTGCATCGAGGCCTGTCTTGCCGAGATAGTCCATCACCCAGCTGCTGCCGATGGTCGGCGTGTAGATGCGGCTGAAGGTGTCCAGCGCCTTCGCCCGCTGCTGCTCGCCAGCAACGCCGGTGAGCAGCCCGTAGTCGTCGAGATTCCCAACTGACGCGACCGGCACGCCGGGCGAAGCGAGCGCCCGAGGCAGTCCGTGGCCAAAGTTGACGGCGGTGACGGGGTTGTCGCCAGCAGGGTCGAGCGCTCGTATCGCTTGTCCCAGCCAGCCTTCGTTGCCCAACTCGTCTGGTTGTGCTGTGTGCCAGATGTCCATCGAGCGGAAGTGCGAGCGCACCGGCGTGGGGTAGCCAACGCCGTGGATGATCGCCACGTGGCCCTCGTCGTAGATGTCCTTGAAGACGCCCATGCCGGGGTTCATCCCGAATTTGTCATCCAGCGGAATGACGTTATCCTGCTCGATGCGAATATTCGGACGCGCGTCACGATACCGGGGGTCTGCGTACGGAACGATGCAGTTCAGGTAGTCGTTGCCGCCTGAGAGCTGGATTATGACCAGTACTCGCTCTTTATCTGCTGCCATGTGGCATTCCTCTTTCCTCTACGCTCGATCGTAGACCTGGAAGCGGTGGCGTCCGGCCTCAACGACGAATAGTCGTCCTGATTTGTCTACTTCAATTCCGGTCGGGTTCCAAAAATATCCTTCAACCCGCGCCGACTCTTCCCACGGGTCCGTGGCATCAACCTTCACGAACGGATCGAATGTAGTCCGTGCGTTTAGCTCGTCCTCATTGGCGTTCAGATAGTCCACGCCCCACTTGGTCACCACCGCGTCGCCCCGCAGACTTTGCTGGAAGTTGCCATCGGCGTCGAAAATCTTCGCTCGCTGGTTGCCCCAGTCGGCGACATATATGGTGCCGTCTGATCCCACCGCGACGTCCGCGGGGCGGTAGAGCTGGTGGTCCTCTCGACCCGGCTCGCCGAACGACATTACCGGTTCGCCGTCCAGCGTGAACTTGGAGACGCGGTCATTGTGCCAGTCGGCTACAAAGAGGTGGCCGGTATCGTCAATCGTGATGCCCCACGGAGCGTCAAACTGCCCCGCACCGGTACCTGCTTCGCCAAACGATGAGATGAAGTTGCCGTCTGGCGAGAACTTCTGAATGCGGTGGTTCCACTGATCGGAAACGTACAAGTTATCATCACCGTCAAATATGAGCCCGGCAGGACCGCTGACTTGGCCTGGCTCGCTGCCTCGCTCGCCCCAGTGACTCAAGTACTTGCCATCGGTGTCGAACACCGTCACACGGTTCGTCTGCTCGTCGGTGACGTACACCTGATTCTTGCTATCGAGCGCGATACCGGTCGGAGCGATTATCTCGCCTGCGCCCGATCCACGGGTTGAAAACTCACCGTAGAACTCGTGATCCACGTCGCAGATGCCGATGCGAGTGCCCTTGGGGTGTATCTGACTGCTGCGGCTGATTACATAGAGGTGCCCGTCATCCCGAATGGCCATTGCGTTGGGCAGATGAAATCCACGCCCGCCAACGTCAGCGCAAAACCCGATCGTATCTGAAGGCTGGAACTGGCCTGATGAAGTTACTGGTGTGTCCGTTGTCATGATCTGTCCTGAATCACAGAGCTAAACGAGTTGGTATTCGCGGGTTGAGACGATCACCTGGAGCAACGCAGCCACACTCGCTTCGCCTTCTGGAGTGGCAAGATCGACCGCACCCTGCTCAGTCGTGAAATCGACGATGCCCTGCCGCGTATCGGCTGGCAATGGCAGCGGGCCGACAAGGTTCAGACACTGATCCACCAGTGTTTCTGCAGCGGGTGAAACGCCCTCGTTATCTCGCCGCAATCGGGCGATGATCGCCTGCACGCCAGTGTTCGTTACGTCACCCATCATGTCGCTCGCGTAGTTCACGCGCTCCACAACGGTTCCCGTGTTAATCCACTCATCGCCACCCTGCCAGCCTTCAACGCTTGGCGGGTTGAGCAGCGCCTGGCCCATGTAGCCACACGCCGCTGCCGATGCGTACACGTCGTAAGTTGGCCCATCGAATCCGCCAGCCTGCCGCAGCGTACCGACGACCAGTTCAACAGGGCTCTTTACACGTGCGAAGTGAGCCGACTCGTCTTTAAAGAAGTCAGACGTGAACAGCGTCTCCAGCATCGCGCCGATATTGTAATTCGACTCAAAGTAGCTATTCATCAGGATCTCGATAGCCTCAGGATTCCCGGCCTCCTGAAGTGGCCACTGAGGAACTGGCGGCTCGTCTGCCACAAACGAGTGGTAGAGCAATCGTGAAATAAAACGTGCAGTTGCGGGCTGCTTGCAGATGATGTCGATCACGTCTTCGCCGCTGAAGTTTCCGGTTTCGCCCAGGAACGTCTTCTCACCGTTATCGTGGTCTTCTGGCTTGTACTCGAATTGCCAATCAATGTAGCCGTATGGCCGCGCCGTATTGTTCCGCATCTTTATCGCCATGTAGTCCATATTGGCGATCGACCAGCCGGTGAACGCCCGTGAGCACTCCTTGATGTCCTCTTCGGAGTAGTTCCCGGCGCCCATAGAGAACAGTTCGAGAATCTCTCGGCCGTAGTTCTCGTTTATCGCGCCGTTGTGGTTATCCTGGTTGTCCAGCCACAGGATCATCGCCGGGTCTTTGGAGAGCTGGATCAACAGCTCCCTGAAGCTGCCCATGCCGTGCTCGCGGAGCATGTCCAACTGACTGAGGATTGGCTTAGCCTGGATGAGCTTGTTTGCCGCCGTAGCAAACACCCGGTGCCAGAACAGCGCCACCTTCTCTACGAGAGGCGCATCCGTGGAGACCATGCGGTAGATCCAGTACGAAGCAGAGCTTACGCTCGAACGGATATCTTGGAAATCATGGTGATACCTGCGAAGAATATCGTCCGGCAGATAGTTGGGCTCGCCCGACGGATGCAGAAGCTCCTGCACCGTAGCGTCGTAGCCCTTCGCCGTGTAAGCCTCAAGCTCATCACGAGTCGCACCAAAACCTGCACGTCGCAGCAAGTGGGCGATACCCGCCAGATCAGAACCAGTTTGCGTTGTCACCATTGCGTCACCTCAGTTGGCGTGGATTTTACCGCGGGTACGCCGCAAATCAATGGGGGTGGTGCGGCAATTCTGGTTCAGTTGATTCAACCGCAGTGGATAACTCTGGCCGTTTATTAGCTGTTCTCGTCAGGCGTAGCGTTCAAGATGAGGTCCCTACGCCCCGCGGAGCCGGGTCTCAGGACGACGAATGTCACGTATCAATCGATCATGACAATGCGTTACATTCGTCGTTCTGAGGAGAGAGGCTCCGCGACCGACGTCAGAATCTCATCCCCGACGCCGCATCAGCGCGCCGCATTGGAACCTCGGAGCTATCACCCAACCGCCAAGCGCGCCGCATCCAACGCCGCGTACGTGAACTCCGCGACCGCCTGCGGCTCGTAGCCCGGCGCACCAGACTGCTGCTGGCTCACCTCGGCGAACACTGGCAGATGCTCAAGATTGTTCGCCTTGAGCGATGCAACGAACGCGGTCAGGTCAATCGACCCGGCTCCCGGCAGGCTGTACTGGACTTTGCCGTTCACCTTCTCGCCGTCCTTCACGTGAATCATCGCGGCGTGAGGGGCGCACAGATCCACGCAGTGGCCTACGTCTGAGCCTTCAACGTGGAAGTGGCTAACGTCCAGATCGAGCTTCAAGTTGTCGTGCTGCGTCTGCTTCATCATCCAGACCGCCTTCTCCGGCGTCTCAAAGTCAGTCCCGGCGTGCGCCTCGATAGCGATCACTACGTTGTGTTCGACGGCGAGGTCTGCAAGTTCCACGAACCTGTCGCGAATCTGCTCCTTGCCTGTGTCCCACGCGGGAGCGCTATGACCCGCGGTGGTTGTCATGAGAATTGGAGAGTCGTCGAAGTGGAGTGCCGCGGCGATTGCAAACTTTGCAAGCGTTTTTTCACGCTCGGCAGCTTGAGCTTCGGCAGGAGCACACACGTCGATCAGGCCAAAAGTGAGCGGCGACGGAAATCCCAAATCGCGGATAAGCGACGCCAGATCGGCTCGCTTCTGAGCAGAAAACTTGTGAGGCGCAGTCGGCCAATCATCAGCAACCGCAATCTCAAGGGCCTCGTATCCCACATCCTTGATCATGGGCAGCGCCTCAAATGGGTCCATCATTTTGAGAGCGTAGGTTGAGTAACCAAGTTGGAATGTCATCTGTGTTCCTGAGTTAGTTGTTTGCGATCAGCGAACTATACGCGGCGTCAGGTACGTTTTGTTTGCGCTGAGATTAAACATCCTGCAATTAACATGCGACTTCCGATACGGTTGCCGAAACGCTCAATCAAATAGAGGAAATCATGAAAATCGCCCGCTTCAATGCCAACGGACAGGTCCACTACGGGGTAGTCGAAGGCGATCTCGTGAATCAGATTGAGGGCGACGTATTTGGTGAGTTCAACACAACTGGAACAACTCATGCGCTCAGTGCGGTGAAATTACTTGCGCCAGTGACACCAACGCAGATGTTCGGCCCTGGCGTCAACTTTGAGGCGCACCTAGCCATGGCAGCAGCCATCACCGGCAACGCGGAAATGCTGCCGACGCCTGAACCGTGGCTCAAGGCGATCAACTCCCTATCCGACCCCGACATACCCATCGTCATTCCGTTCGACTCCAAAGTCGGCATCGAGTACGAGGGTGAGTGCCTCGCCATTATTGGCCAGACTACACGGCGTGTTGATCCAGATGAGGCGTGGAACAGAATTCTGGGCTACACCTGCGGAAACGATGTTTCTGAGCGTGACTGGCAGGTCAACGACTACTCCATGTGGCGAGCCAAAGGCGCCGACACGTTCGGGCCAATCGGTCCCTGGATTGAAACCGATTTCGATCCGAAGGAGGGCGGCGACATGATCGTCCGCATCGATGGGAAAGAGGTGGAACGCGTCGCCACGGCGGACATGTACTACGACTTCGGCGCTCTCATCAGCTTCATCAGCCAACACGTCACCCTCAAGCCGGGAGACGCCATCTGGTCAGGAACATCAGGCCACCCGGAAACGCTGGCAGCGGGACAAGTGGTCGAAGTAGAAGTCACCGGCGTTGGAACACTCTCCAACCCGGTGGTCGCGGAACAGAACCCCGGATAGTAGCCCCCACCGCTTGAACACGGTGGATGTGCCCATCCACCGTGTTGATTCCTGAGACCAACGCGTCGCGCCTGTTCCCGCTAAGATAGCCGCTCTCATGATTCGCCGGTTTGACTGGCGCATCTAATGTGCTATTCAGGAGGCTCAGTTGGCGAAGTCACCCTCTTTTGAATCCCTCTCTCCAGGCCAGTTCCTGGATCGGAGTGCCGGTACGCACGCCGACAAGACGGCCGTGGTCTACGGTGATATTCGATACACCTACGCCGAGATGAACGAACGCATTCGCAGGCTTTCCAGTGCCCTGAAAGAATCAGGCATTAGCGCAGGCGACCGAATCGCATTCTTCGTCCCCAACATCCCTGCCATGCTGGAAGGCCACTACGGCCCACTCCGACTCGGCGCTGTGCTCGTGCCCATCAACATTCGCCTGTCCGCCCGAGAAGTCGGCTACATTCTGAATCACTCCGGCGCACGGGTGCTTGTGTTCGACTCCGAGTACGCACCGACCGTTCGCCGACTCATCGACGATGTTCCGGGAGTCGAAAAGTTCATCCAGGTCGTGGACACAGAACCACAGGCAGACGACATTCCCGGCCCTAACTATGAAGAGTTCCTGGCTAATGCCCCCGACGGTGACCCAAGGGTCGATCTCGAGTCTGAGTTGGACACCATCGCTATCAACTACACGTCGGGCACCACCGGCATGCCGAAAGGCGTTGAGTACCACGCCCGCGGCGCATACCTTTCTGCGCTGGGCGAGGCGCTTGAACTGGGGCTGAACTGGCGCACCAACTATCTGTGGACGCTACCAATGTTCCACTGCAATGGCTGGTGCTTCACATGGGCTGTGACCGCAGTCGGCGGCACCCACGTCTGCCTGCGGCGAGTTGATGCAGACGCTGTATTTAATGCGGTTCAAGATGAGTCCGTCAGCCAAATGTGCGCTGCACCCACCGTACTTACAGCACTCTACTCATCACCACTGGCCGAAGAAGGCAAGCTTGGCGGTGTGCGCATCATGACCGCTGGCGCACCTCCCGCCCCGCAGGTGATCCGTTCAATCGAGGCGATGGGCGCCGAAGTTGAGCACACCTACGGCCTCACCGAGACGTATGGTCCAATGACGATCGCAGAAGGCCAGCCGGCGTGGGACGATCTGGACAACGAAGAGCGTGCCAAGATCAGGTCTCGTCAGGGCGTTCCGTTTATTACTGGCGAGCCTGGACTCCGCGTCGTTGATGAGCAGATGAACGATGTGCCCAACGACGGCAAGACGCAGGGCGAAGTGGTGATGCGTGGCAACATGGTCATGACCGGATACTACAACGACCCCGAAGCGTCAGCAAAGGCGTTCCAGGGTGGATGGTTCCACTCTGGCGACCTGGCGGTACGGCATCCGGACAGCTACATCGAACTCCAGGACCGCGCCAAGGACGTCATTATCTCTGGCGGTGAGAACATCTCCAGCCAGGAGGTGGAAAAAGTGATTATGGAGCACCCCGGCGTGATGGAAGTGTGCGTGATTGGCGTGCCGAACGAGCAGTGGGGTGAGGTGCCGAAGGCCTTCATCGTTCAGAACGCCGGCGCACACGTGTCCGGCGAGGAAATCATCGAGTTCTGTCGAGACCGTATCGCTCACTTCAAAGCACCGAAGCACGTTGAGTTTGGCGAACTGCCAAAGACGGCCACCGGCAAGATCCAGAAGTTCATATTGCGTGAGAAAGAATGGGCAGGCCATGAGCGACGCATCAACTGAGACCTCACCGGTTCTCTTCGAGACCGCTGATGGCATTGGCATACTCACGCTGAACAACCCGGCGCGACGAAACGCGCTTTCTGCGCCTGTGATGCAGGCGCTCATTGAGCGTCTCAATGATATCGCTTCATCTCCGGATGTTCGAGTAGTGATCATTCGGGCCGCAGGGCCAGTCTTCAGCTCTGGCCATGATCTCAAGGAACTTCAGGCGGCCGAAAAAGAAGAACACGCCACTCTTTTTAGCATGGCATCAACCGTGATGGAAGCGATTCGCCTGCTGCCCCAGCCTGTAATTGCACAGGTGCATGGCATGGCAACCGCCGCAGGATGTCAGCTTGTGGCGTCATGCGATCTTGCAGTCGCTGCCCAATCGGCGAAGTTCGCGACGCCCGGCGTGCGCAACGGCCTCTTCTGCACCACACCCGGCGTCGCTCTCGCCCGCGCTGTACCCCGCAAGAAGGCCATGGAGATGCTCCTCACCGGTATCCCAATCTCAGCAGACGAAGCGCTCCAGTACGGTCTCGTCAGCCGCGTCGTTCCCGACGACGAGTTGGAGGAGCAGACCATCGAACTCGCCCAGCATATTGGGACGGCCAGCTCCGACACGCTCGCGATGGGCAAGCGTGGCTTTTACGCGCAAGTGGGGCTCGACAATCCCGACGCGTACGCCGTTGCAGAAACCGTCATGACCGAAAACATGCAGACCCACGATGCCCACGAAGGCATCGACGCGTTCCTGACCAAACGCCAGCCAGAGTGGCAAGACCGCTGATCCCACGTCACCAGAAATGTTAACAAAAACGACCCCGCTATCAGATTCTGATAGCGGGGTCGTTTGCTCATATGTCAGCGTGCGAGCCCCGGCGTTGGCCGGGAACCACCGAGACTAAAACTAGCCTCGAACGTCGATTGGCAGGTCGTCGCGGTTACCCCACTCGACCCATGACCCGTCGTACACCTTCACCGTCGGGTAGCCGAGCAGTTCTTGCAGTACAAACCATGAGTGCGTGGCTCGGACGGCCGTCTGGCACAGTGTGAACACAACCTGCTCTCCTTGGATGCCTTCGCCCTCGTACAGCGCCTTCAGATCGGCGGCAGGGAGGAACTCGCCATCTTCATTAATGGCCTTGTTCCAGTTCACGTTCTGCGCGTCAGGAATGTGACCACCCTGTGCTGCTCGAACGTCTTTGCCTGCGTACTCATCTGGAGAACGGGTGTCGCAAACGACCTTTGAAGGATCGTCCACTGACGTAAGTACCTCTTCCCAGTTCGCGATGAGATCCGTGTTGGGAGCATCATTGAAGCTGTAGGTGGAAGCGGTGATCGCAGGAGCGTCGGTCGACTTATCGTTGCCGCTGGTGTCCCAGGCGCCCCACGAGCCGTCGATCAAACGGGTGTCATCATGACCGTAGACATCCATCGCCCACAGCGCTCGAGATGCCCAGAGGTTGGAACTCGAGTCGTAGAAGACGATTGTGTCGCTGCTCTCAATGCCCAGAGCAGAGAGAGCGGTGGCGATGTGGTCGCCTGCTGGGAGCATTCCGGCGATGCCGTACTCATCTTCACCCTGGAATGTGGTGTTAGGAGTCAGCTGAACGGCGCCCGGAATGTGTCCTGCGGCAAAGTCTTCTTCTTTGCGAAGGTCCACAAATACGAGATCGGAATCTTCCAGATGGTCCTTGACCCAGTCAGCAGAAACGAGACGCTCTGGTTGACTGTAGCCTTTAGCCTCGATTGCTGCGTTGAGCGCGCTGCCAGCGCTCGCTACTGCAGTTGGAGCAGGGGCAGCTGTCGGAGCTACTGCTGCCGGGACACCCGCTTCATCATCGCTGCCGCATGCCACCATAATGGCGATGAATGCTGCGAGGATTGACACGGATAAGAGACGTGACAAATATCCTGTTCTAGTTAGCAATTGATCTATTTTCTCCAAGACGAATCAGCTTAGTTAGATTTCGAAACTTCACGCGTAGATCCGCCGAATATGGTGGCGGATAAAAATAAGTGTCGGTGAGATCAGAAGGCGGACTTTGTGAGCCTGATGCGCCACTGACCGCTGCCTGCCTCTTCAATATCAACGTCGTAGCCGCGCTTCATAGCCTGTGGCGGAATCGTCGATAGAGCAGGTGGGTGATCGGTGATCACGTCCAACGCTGATACCCCCGGCAACTTCTCATCCAACTCCGTGTTGGTGAGCATCATTGGGTAGGGACATATCTCACCACGTACGTCCAGAACCGGAATGTCATCACTCAACTTTTTTCTCCTCCACGCACTTGTTGCCCAAGAAATAATACGACTCGCCACTCATCGTCGCCAGCCATCGACATTTTAGTCCGCACGCCCTGTAGAGCGGCTTCCGTTGGCACGTACTTGATAACCACTTCTTGATCGGTCAACAAAATAATCTCTTCACCGGCTGCAGCTCGCTCAATGGCCTTGGTTGCGTTCTGAATGTGACCGGGCATTGGCGTGTTGCGCAGATCCATCACAATCTCGCCTGTGTCGCCAGTCACGACGGACTCGTTGCCAGTCATGCCAGTCTCTTTATGACGTGCGTGCCGGCAAATGCGCCACCGGCCAGTGCCGCACCGAACACCCAACCAGAGAGTGACAGTGAAGGCACTGCAGAGAAGAACGCGCCGATTGTGCAGCCAAGTGCCAGCCCGGATGCGTATCCCATCAGCACTCCGCCAGCCAGTGACTGGCCGTATCGGATCTTCTTGTTTGGAAATCGAACCCGGAACTCTCCAGCGAACAGCGCTCCAGCAAGGGCACCCGGCAGTAATCCCACCGTGATGGCGAATGTGTGGGTGAGCAGTCCGGACTCACCGGCTCGTCCGGTGCAACCCCCAAGATCCGCGAGGCCTTCCATCACCGGAGCATCCAGGCCAATCCAGCCCATTCCCAGATGGGAGGCCCGCATCAGTTCACCAGTGACGCCAAGCGGCATGTGAATCAGATAGAGCAGCACACCAAGCCCACCCAGAACGGCGCCGCCAATGACTACTGGCCAGCCCCGCTTAAAGACCGGGTCGATGAGCTCTCTGACTCTCGCCGTGAACGTCATGGCGGGAACGACTTTACGAGTGATATTGGGCGTGAACACGCCGTTCTTGGTCTCCCACCATGTGATGGCCAGATAGACCACGGCCAACCCGACCAGCGTCAGGATCACCGCATTCGCGTAGCCCATGCCGAAGGAAGATGGGAACCATACTTTGGGCTCATGGGAGATGATGTTGGTCCACCACCAGTTCCACGTGTGAGTCATGATGCCAAGCCCAATGATCACGCCGCCAATGGCAACCCAGGAGGCAACATAGCCTTCAGCCATTCGGTAGAGGGAGCCAGAAACGCATCCACCGGCAATTACCATGCCGAAGCCAAACATCAGCCCACCGACGACGATAGATAGACCAATCGGCAGCACGTGCGCTTCGCCCGGGAGGCCACCGAAGTCGGGGTTGGGCACCAGCCATCTCATGATTGCGGCAAAACCTAGCGTCGCCACGGCGATGCCTACCAGGATGCCTTTCATGTTCTGGCCTGAACCAAACAGAAACAGGTCTCGGAATGCCGATGCAAAGCAGAAGCGCGATCGCTGGAGCGTAAAGCCGAACATGCTGCCGACTACCCACACTGCGGCGACCGTCTCATCTTCACGGGCGATGAGCATTGCGATTATGGCTGTGGCTGCAACAACGGCCAGCCCAATAAAGGTCTGACGTGCTTGAGGAAGTAAGGGATTGTCCACCCCATCATCATCAGGGGCGATAGTAATTGTGTCTGTCGTCAATCCTGAGCCTTACCGCGATCCAACAATTATCATAAACTCGTCTCTAAAATCCCATTTTTACGTTGAGCAGACGAGAGAGCATACATCAACTACCAACTTGAACATCATATATTGATTTTTGTATCTTCTGACGTTTTGCGCATGAGTAGACAGTGAGAAACGCGCGGCCAATCGCGGCAATCGGAGTAAGGATTCCTGGCACTAATCGCGTGAATGCACTGTCGAGGGTCTAATTTGAAACCGACTAGTATGGCGAGGAATGCTCCGATCCTCAGCGCAGAAACCTTCTCCGCAAAACATGGATCGTTAATGATGTGGGTAGGCCACAAAGCAAGAAATCGGCACGGAAGTGACAGATGACGCCATTGCCGGAGCCGGATTTGGCGCACGCGGCAACGCGATGCAAGGCCGGTGACAAGCAGAGCTTCAGGCTGATCATAGACGCCCATAGCGAGCGCCTCTACGGCATCGCCTATCTCATCTCGGACGATCGAACTCGCGCGGAAGAGGCCGTTCAGGAGTCGCTGTTCCTGGCGTGGAAGAACATCAAGCGGCTCCGCAAAGGCGCAAAGCTTGGCCCGTGGCTCAATCGCATCCTGCTCAACCAGATCAAGAAACAAGGCCGACGCGCCCGACACCCGGAAACGGAGATCGATGAGGCACTTCGCCTGCGCGGTACGGACAGATCGCCGGCACAACATGCCATCGACTCTGAAGTGTCCGCTCATCTATGGGGTCGCGTCGCGGCACTCCCAGAAGAACAGCGAATTGCGCAGTCCCCCGGGTGGCATGAAGGCACGGTCAAATCTCGATTGCATAGAGGTATTGCGGCGCTGCGTGACACGGCGGATGCATCTGAGATCCATGGCGAATCAGAAGGGACGGTGACGGCATGAACAACACTCAGACCGTTGACCAAATCGTGGAGCGAGAACTCGAACTGCTGTTCCGGGGCAAGATGCGCGCCAACCCATCTCGATATTTCTGGCCTCTTATTACCGGAAAGCTGGGCGAACAGGTTTCACGACGACCGAGGGAGTGGATTATGGATTCTGTAGGTGTACCCGTCTTTGGTCCCGTTTCAAAGAACTTCTACCGCGTATCAGCGGTGGCGATTATGGCGGTCATCGCGATTGTCTTCGCGGTCATGATCAACACTAGCGATGGCGAGCAAACCGTTCCCGTCGCCAGTTCACCCGATCTGGTCCCCGAATTCTCACCGGAATCATCAATTGGTAACCAACTGACGCAGGGCCCTCAGACCACAATTGCGACAGTGACGATCGTCACCTCCCTCGAGTACGGGGGCAACGAAGGACTTGCCTCGCAGCTGTTGATCACTCTCGATGTCGAGGACTATTCCCGTCAGGTGCTATCGAGCGTCAGAGACTTTGTCGCCCTGATTGGCCAGAATCGCGAGGTGGAGGCGGAACTGAAGGTCGAAGAAGTGCGACTCTTTCTCGAAGCACAGGAGAGGTTAATTGGGACGTTGATCAGAGCCATGTCCAGCAACTCGAACTCAGAACTCATCGGGCAGGCTCAGGTTATACAGGCAGAGATCCAAGCCACTGGAGAAAGCACTGAAGAATTGTTCGCGAAAATCATTGAAGATCCCATTGCATCAGCCCGCATATTCGAAAGGATTGAGAGGGGCACTGAAGGCCTCATCGAAAAAATCGATTCACTCAACACGAATCTGTTCATGACCGCTCAACCGGATGGCGAGTCAGAATTCTTCGGTGCGAGTAAACACGCTGCTGCATTCAGGACCGAGGCGCAGGGTGGACTCTCGGCGACTCGAGACTTCATCGCGCTGGGGACCCAGATCCGCCGGGTTGAGGCAGTCACGGAGGCGCAGACCGCCAGCGACCATTTCGGCATGCTAGCCACGAATTTGGCTGAATTAGAGGCTGCCATGCCAGAAAAGCAGCGAGTTCAGCTCGCAGTTCAGCTTAAGAGCCTTTCAATGGTAGCTGCAGAACTGCCAGAAGTTACCCAAACTCTGATCGACACGATATTTTCTGACCCGATAGCTAGCGCCCGTACATTTAGCCTGTTGGAGTCCTCCGTTGAGATGGCAGCAGGCACAGCCAGAGAGATCGAACGTGTACTGCTGGTGTTGGGAGTTGAGGCGGGCAAGTAGCGGGCTTCTGGTAGTGGCGGGTAGGCCACCCGCTCTTCTCTCGCCTGGGATCATCACATCTGCCAACGGGGGGCGGCACTCAGGTAACTCCATTGCCGTAGATCCCGCCCCCATCACGCGACTAACAGGATCCTGTTAGTTCCCCCATTTCAAGCTACTTTCAGGTTTCACAGGAACTTGCGATGGCAGGTGCGCTCGGATGCTCGAAAGTACATATCAACAACTTCATAGCAACTAAACACCAGTCCTCTGGCGATACGGCGCCTGACCCGGAACAACTATTTCGCCCCTTATTAAGGGCAGGAGATGGTCGGAGGGTTCGAACCCCCAAAATCGATACTCCGGCATCGCCAAAAGTGGAAAGACCCCTCTGGATCTCGCGCTCCGGAGGGGGCAATTTTTTATTGGCACCAATCTCCAAAAAGCTGCCTACAACCTATTTAATGCCTCAGGCAGCAGCGGGCCTAAGACCCGCTGCTAAGATTTCTCTAATTCAGCATCATCCCCGTGGACTGCCACGACACTATTTGATATCACGATTGCGACGTCTAGCCTCTACGATATGTCAGCATCGAACAGGACGACGATACCAAAGCGCGACCACACCATCGGTAGGGGCGGGTCTAAGACCCGCTCTTCGAGGCCGCGATATCAGCGCCCTCGTCAGAGGTTACGAACCTTCGATTACCGCACGACTGGTGCGTATTTCGTTTCCGCACGGCTCGCGTATTCCGCTCCTGAAATGGGCACGCTTGTAAACAGGAAATTGACGCTCAACGAATTTGGCAGTGCAGTTGAATCGATATGGCGTGCCCTTCCAGATCGCTATCCGGGAATTGACCTTCCCCCCTCAAACGAGTCCAGTTGAAAGTTGGAAACTGGGCTCTCATGAAGGGAGGCAGAAATGCCAAGAAAAGGTCACAGTCCTGAGAAGATCCTGAACAAGCTTCGACAGGTT